>Ga0335081_10000321_pt1 | contig 89070 bp, 82 predicted proteins | sample Lox_Sample_35_FD_206713 | JGI IMG/M metagenome (GOLD analysis project Ga0335081, IMG submission 206713) | Soil microbial communities from Loxahatchee National Wildlife Refuge, Florida, United States - Lox_Sample_3.5 | ecosystem: Environmental > Terrestrial > Soil > Wetlands | place: USA... | reverse complement strand
GAACGCGCTTGGTGGCAACGATTGTGGGAGAAGATTCTGAGCCCCATTCCCAACTGCCATGCAGTCGAAAACCGTCCGACGTTCAATGGTTAAAATGAGCTCCTACTGCATAGTTCCGGCTTAGAGCTGAGCAGCAAGACTTGGAAGATCGCCCTGAGCAACGCGGCGAAGATCCGTGAGGTCAACGTCCCGGCCGGGGACCGCGCCGGGCTCTTGCAGGCCGTGGCCGAGGCGAAACGGCGGTGGCAGTTGCCGGCCGAGACGGTGGTGTACAGTTGTTACGAAGCGGGCCGTGACGGGTTCTGGATTGATCGGTGGTTGCGCGCCCAAGGCATCGTCAACTGGGTGGTGGACTCGGCCAGCGTGGAGGTCAATCGCCGCCAGCGGCACGTGAAGACCGATCGGCTGGACGCGCAGAAGTTGGTGCAGATGTTGATGCGTTATCAGCGCCAGGGGGAGCGGACGTTGTGGCGGGTGGTGCGCGTGCCCAGTGAAGCCGAGGAGGACGAGCGGCGGGCGCATCGGGAGCGGCAGCGGTTGTTGGGCGAGCGCACGGCGCATCGGAATCGGCTGCGCAGTTTGCTGGTGTTGCACGGGGTGCGGGTGAAGTCGCTGGCGAAGTTGTCGCTGGGGCAAGTGCGTGACGCTCAGGGTCGGGCGTTACCGGCGGCGCTGGTGGCGGAGTGTGAACGGGAGCAGGCGCGGCTGGGGTTGGTGGAACAGCAGTTGAAGGATCTGGAGCGGATGCAGGCACAGCAATTGGCGCAGCCGCGCAGCGCGGCGGATCGGCAAGCGGCGCGGTTGGTCCGGTTACGGGGCGTGGGGCCGGTCAGCGCGCTGGTGCTGGCCAAAGAGTTCTTTGGGTGGCGCGCCTTGCGTAATCGGCGCCAAGTGGGAGCGCTGGCCGGGCTGACCGGTTGCCCGTACGCCAGCGGCACACTGGCCCGCGATCAGGGCATCAGCAAAGCCGGCAATACGCGGGTGCGGGCGGTGATGATCGAGTTGGCGTGGGCGTGGTTGCGGTTGCAGCCCGCCAGCGAGTTAACCCACTGGTTCTGGCGGCGCTTCGGCCAGGGCAACGCCCGACAGCGGCGGGTGGGAATCGTGGCGGTGGCGCGCAAGCTGTTGGTGGCGCTGTGGCGCTATCTGGAACAAGGAGAAGTCCCGCCGGGAGCCGTGTTGAAACCGGCGTAAGCGACGGGGCCAACGATCGAGGCCATGCCAACAACAAAGATTTCGCGGTGCTCAGGCGACCGTTCGCGTCCCGGGGCGACAACGTACCGATTGTGTAGATGGGTTGGCCTGAACCGCGGTGGGCGAATGCACGCAGTGCGCATGCAGCAGACGGTGATCCCGCACGAAGCGGGACACGGATAGAAGGTGGTGGTCGGCGTGACCGACCCGCAGTCGTCCCGCCGCACACGGCGAAGAAAGAGGAGTCGACAAAAAACGAACAAGGATAGCTTGACCAACCTCATAGAAGGGACGCGCTGCGCCGCGTCCTAATGTGCTCCGCGTCCAAGGCCGGTTCGCTTTGCCGTTGCCAGTCCTCGATGCAGTCGCTATATTGCCGACGCGATTGGATGCGCGGACGTGGCGGAATTGGCAGACGCGCAGCCCTCAGGAGGCTGTGACCGCAAGGTCGTGGAGGTTCAACTCCTCTCGTCCGCACCAACTTGCAAGGCAGTATCTTACAGGCTTTCAGGGTCGAACCCCCCCCTTGTGACAATGCCGGGTGACAAGACTTTGAGGCTTTTTGGAGAGGATCGCCGCACGTCGGCTGTTCTGCGCCGCACGTTGGCCCCGGTGCGGGCCTCACAGGCGCAGCGCGGGGCGTCCTGAGGGACTTACGGGCAGAACGACCCCCACCCCTCCTTTTCTCGCGCGGGATTCGGCTAACGCCACACTAAAGAGCATTCCTGTGGGCTGCGCGGGTGGGAGGAACGATCCAGTCAAGGACTTAAACTAAGAGAGACCCCCACCCGGTAAGACCGATAGTGCTACAAGTCAACACAACAAAAAGCACAACAAAAAGCATCCTTTTCCCTGACATCCCGCTGTGTGGTGGAGCGTTCCCCAAACCACAGCAGCCGTATGCCGCTCAGGATCGCCGCGGTGGGCGTCAGGCTAACGCTGTAAGCTTGCATCGCGGCACCAAGCGTTCCATACTCCTGTCGTCGGGCTTTGTACGCAGAATAGTAACGCCCGAATGTGAAAGGAGACACATGCCAGCGCCTACTGAAGTCCATCACACGAAATTCCAAGTTCACCACGTTGTATACGACCACGACGGTTTCGCTATTGCATGGGGGACATGGGAAGGAAGTCACGGCCCCCGAAGGTGACTTGGCGTGAAAACTGTCATGTGAAGCTAATGCGTAAGCTTGCAGTTGTTTCGCACTTTCGGATTCCAATTGCCAGCCAATTACTCCGACCGTCACTTCCCGCGCCCGCGCTTCCCGACGTGCGCCAGAGGCCCGGCGAACGGGTCGCTTGACGCGGAGCGAGTCGAGCGTATGCTCCCTGCGATGAATCATTTTGGTTACATCGTCTTCTGGTTCGGGACGACGGTGATAGCGTGGGGCGTGTGGCGCTTATGTGATAAGGCTGTCAACGCAGTATCGGCGCACCGCAGGATTCGTAGACGACAAGCACAGTTTAGAAAGTACGTGCAACTCCTACAACTTCTTGCCGAAGGCGCAACGAAATATCAGCGCATCGTGTCCCGATCCCGTCGCCCCGGACAAACGGAAAGACCCCAAAAATTGCCACTCCAATAGGCGACGAGCGCCTTGCCAGCCACTTCTCTATCAATGGAACCCTTAGACTGGAAGAAGGTGCTTGCGGAGATGGAATATCAGGCGAGCAAACCAAAATACGCCCCGAGATTTTACTGGCGTGGGGATCAAGGTCAGGAGGAGCACTTTGTCATGCGCGACTTCTTGACGGCATTGAAAGCCAACGGCGAATTGAATTTCTCCAAGGTGCGACCGTTCCGGCCCGATCCGCCCGATTTTATCGCGGACGCAACGGACGGCACAACAATCGCATTCGAGTTGCGGGAGTTCGTTTCGCAAGAGGCACGCCGACGAACGACAGAGGGGGAGCGGGTGATGGCGCGGTGGAACGACGAACAGTTCTTCCACAGCATTGACAACATTATTCGTGAGAAGGACGAAAAAACTTTCAATGGAGGCCCCTATTCGCGGATCATCCTGCTTGTCCCTACGGACGAGTACAACATCACACCCGATATGGTTGAGCGGGTTTTCTCCGCGAGGCAATTCGACAAGCCACGCAACATCACCGAAGGCTTCCTGATGATGGATGCGGTCATCACGAGACTTCCGCAACCGGGAGTACCTATCGAGCCAGAAGTCTGTCCGATCTTCAAGATGCAGTTTCACTGAGAAGCTGTTGCCGCTACTGAAGAAGTATCCGCCCAACGAAATGGAGTTCTACCCGGTGTCGAGGGAAGTCAATTCGCCAGCCGTTGACAAGGCGAGTAACATTGAGCCGGTGAAGGTGAGCGCGTAATCCGCAATCGTCTCAGTAAACTCCGCCGCGGCCGTATCTGCCTAAACCAGTCTTGATTTGAACGACTCCTTGTGTTAGTATCTTTTCAAGTAGTGATTGTTCTTTTCTATTTTCGTCCAATTTGGGGCGGGTAAAGACTCCTCCAAAGCCGGTTAACAACAACGTTGAATCGGTAACGCATAAACAGGAGGACAATAGAATGATTGTGATCATCTATCAACTGGTGACCGCACTCATCGAGTTGTTCATGGCCATCAAGCTCGTAATAGAGCGATGGTTCAGTTAGGCCGTAAGAGAGTTCTGACTTATTTAATCGCGATTAAAGTCAGGCCCGGAAGACAAGGGATTCAAGTTTTCCGGGTTTTTTATCGGGATGTGCGTCCCGACTGAAGAGCCGAAAACGGCGAAAAGAAAACCCTCTGCATTGGCGGTCACACTGGCGCTCAAGACGGCGCTCCCGTTCTCGCCGCGCTTGACTCCCTAGCAGTCTCTCCGTAAATCTGCCGCGTGAGCTATTCAACGCCACCCAAAGACGCCCGTGCGAATTTTCGATTTCTCCAGACCTCGCGTCGTGTTTCTGGTGGTCAGATTACCCGGACTTGGATGCAGGATCGGGAAGACATACTGAAGTGACAGCGCACAGCGTTGCGCACGTTGGCCTGTAGCTCGCCCAGGTCTTTACCCTGGGTGGTGATGCCGCCGCCGCCATTTGGCGCATCCCAGCTTGCCACCAGCCAGCCGGTTTCCTCGTCGTGCTCAACCTTCAGGGTGATTTGCTTCATGCTGTCATCTGCCACGCACAGTTTACTGGTGTTTGCCCTTGTCAGCAAGCGCAGTCTTGGTACTCTGGAAGTGGCGCTTGAGTGTGCCGCTACCGCACCAACTGGCGGAACCGACATGAAACACTTGAACTTCTCACTGCTCGCGGTGGCCTTGGTCTTGTGTTCGTCGCCGTGCGTCGATGCCCAGCTCCTGAGGCCCATCGATCCGAGCAAGAAAGCTGACGTCGGCAACAAATTGGTCAAGTTTGGCGATGCACAGTTGAACACGGTCGCGCAGCCGACGCTCGATCTGCCCAACGCGGAGTTGTCGAAAGGGAATCTGAAGCTCCAGAACACCGATACCAAGAGCGTGGCGGATCTGGAATCCCTGGAGTTCTCGACGGTCGAAACGCACGTTGTCCCCCAAACCAATTTCACGGGCAAACGAATCGCCACCAAAACCAACGAGGCCAGCGGCAAGAACCTCGACGACAGGCAGAAGAGGGCGCCGATCACCAATCGCCTGATCCGCGCCTTCACGCCGGCCGGCGAGCAAGAGCTGAAAAAACAGCTCAACGAACCGCACTAGCCTCATGGCAACCGGACCTCGGAACCCATGGCCGAAATACCATTCGATTCTGCTAACGAAAATCGTTCTGCAACTCTCGCGGGACGCAGCGGCGCGGTGGGGCCACCGCGCCCTACCCGTTGGATGGGGACGTTGCTCGGGATGGTGATCCCCGCGCTCGTTGCGGCGTTCGTGGCCGGGTGCGCGACGGCGCCGGTGCCGCCTGACTTTCTGCGATCGAAAGACGCCGCTTGGAACCAGTGGATGGACACCGTGGTGGACGTTCATCTCACGGACGTCCGCATTGCGTACCTGCCGTTGACTGATGCGTTTCTCGGGGCGAGCATCGTCATCGCCCGGGCCGATGCTTCGCTGCGCTGGTTGCCGGTCACGCTCCACGCCGAACGGATCAGCCGCCGTCAGGCTTTGTGGCTCATCTCGAAACGGTACGGGCTGAAGCTGACGGTCGAGACCGTGCCGGGGCAGGCGCCGTACATCGGAGTCGCAAGTCACTAGGATTGTTGCAGCGCTCCCTGACAGTTCGCCATGTCGGAACCCATTGTCCAGATTCGTGACCTGACGAAAGTGTATGGTCACGGCGAGATCGAGGTGAAGGCGCTCGACCGCGTGAGCCTCGACATCGCCGCGGGCGAATCCCTGGCGTTGATGGGGCCGAGCGGGTCGGGGAAAAGTACGTTGCTGCACATCATCGCGGGCATTGACCGCCCGACCAGCGGCCTGTGCTTGGTGCAGGGCACAAACGTCGCCGAACTCAGCGAGACCGAGTTGGCCGACTGGCGCAACGCACACGTCGGTTTCGTCTTCCAGACGTTCAACCTGATTCCGGTGCTGACGGCATTCGAAAACGTGGAACTGCCGCTGTTGCTCACCGCGCTGAGCGGGAACGAACGGCGGGCACACGTCGAAGCAGCGCTGGAACTGGTCGGGTTGTCCGACCGGATGAAACATTTGCCGCGGCAGTTGTCGGGCGGCCAGGAACAACGCGTCGCCATCGCCCGCGCCCTGGTCACCGATCCGACGCTGCTGGTCGCGGACGAGCCGACCGGCAACCTAGATGCCCACTCGGCCGCGGACGTGCTGGGATTGCTCAAGCGACTGAACGAGGAGGCGGGCAAGACCGTCATTATCGTCACGCACGATCCGAAGGCCGCCGCTTACGCGCGCCGGGTGGTGCATTTGGAGAAGGGGGAGTTGCTGAACGGCAACGGAGTATAGCTGTCAGCAATCAGCTTTCAGCTGTCAGCAACGACACCAAGCATGCAAGACTTCAAGGAACTTAAAGTGTGGCAGAAGAGCCACCGGCTCACGCTTTACGTCTATCGCGCGACAGCGGCTGTTCCCAAGGAGGAGATCTATTCTCTCACCAGCCAAATGCGCAGGGCTTCAAGTTCCATCGGCGCGAACATTGCCGAGGGTTGTTGCCGGGATGGCGACACGGAGTTTGGCCGGTTTCTTTACATTGCCATGGGCTCAGCCAGCGAATTGGAGAACCATGCTTCGTTGGCTCGTGACCTGGGATTCTTAGGCCCTGAAATTGCCGATCGGCTGTCCGCTGAGATCGCCGAGGTTAAACGGATGCTCTCTTCCCTGATTGGAAAGCTGAAAGCTGACCGCTGATAGCTGAAAGCTGAGCGCCATGACCATCCCCGGCTTCATCCTTCGCAATGCGCTTCGCAACAAACGCCGGCTCGCTCTGACCGTGCTGAGCGTGGCGTTGTCGCTGTTCCTGTTCACGACGCTGCAAACGGCGCTGCGGGAGCTGACGCAGCCGGTCACGACTGAGGACGCGGCCTTGCGGCTGGCCGTGCGGCACAAGGTCTCCCTGGCCAGCGTGCTCCCGGACAAATACCTGTCCCGCATCGAGCGGATGCCGGGCGTCCAGTACGTGATGCGGTTCACGTGGTTCGGCGGCATCTACAAGGACGAACGGAACTTCTTCCCGCAGTTTGCCTGCGACGCCGACAAACTGTTCAAGATTTTCACGGAAGCGCAGATCGACCCGAAGCAACTCGACGATTTCATCAAGGAAAAGACCGCGTGCGTGGTCGGCATCGACACCATGAAGCGGTTCGGCTGGAAGATCGGCGACAAGATCACGCTGCAGGGAACGATTTGGGGCTGCGATCCCGAGTTGACGATCCGCGGCGTGTACTACGGCGGGATCGACAACACGAACCTGTTCTTTCATCACGAGTACTTCGACGAACTGATGGGCAAACTCGGGCTGGTCGGCATGTTCTGGATCAAGGCGGAGAACGCCGCCGTCATTCCCGGGTTGATCGACCGCATCGACACCGCGTTTCGCAACACGGACGCCGAAACCAAGACAGAAACGGAGCGGGCGTTCCAGCTCGGGTTCGTGTCGATGTTTGGCAACATCAAGATGTTGATCGGCTCGATCAGCACGGTCATCGTGTTCACGATGATTCTCGTGACCGCCAGCACGATGAGCATGGCGATTCGCGAGCGGGCGCGCGAGATCGCGGTGCTGAAGGCGCTCGGCTTCGATGGCCGGCAGATCTTCGGATTGATCCTGGCGGAATCATTCGGGCTGGCGATGGCCGGGGGCACCATCGGCTGTTTTGGGGCCTGGGCGATCTTCAGCCGGATGTCGAGCGCCACGCTGAACAAGTTCAGCCAGGGGATGCTCATCACGTTTGAGGTGACGCCGCACATTCTGGCGAGCGGGATGATGATCGCAGTGCTCCTGGGCGTGGTGAGTTGTTTGGTGCCCGCCTACACCAGCCTCAAGGCCACCGTGGTCGACGGCCTGAAGGAGTTGGATTAACCGAATGGGCACAGGGAGTGATGGAAAGATGGAGTGCTGGGAACGACACCCGGACGGTGGCGTGTTCCCCGTTGCTCCATTACTCCATGGCTCCAACACTCCAGTTCTCCAGGGGTTTTTCTGATGGCGGTTCCCCTCAAATACAATCTGCGGAACCTCCGCGTACGCTGGCGCATGACGCTGGCAACGGTGCTCGGAGTGGCGCTGGTGGTCGCCGTGTTCGTCATGGTCATGGCCCTCGACCGCGGGTTGAAGGCGACGTATGTCAGCACGGGCGACGCGCGGAACGTTCTGGTGTTGCGCAAGGGGTCGACCGCCGAATCCAGCAGCCAGATTGGGCGCGAAGACATGCGGCACATCAAGTACCTCGACGAAATCGCCCGCGACGAACACGGTGAGCCGCTGATTTCTCCCGAGATCGTGTTGCTGATCAATATCGAACGCATCGACCACACTGGAGCCGCCAACGTCCTGGTGCGCGGCCTGGGATCGATGGGGCTCGCGTTGCGCCCTCAAATCAAACTCATCGAGGGCCGCCTGTTCGAGCCGTCCCGCCGCGAATGCATCGTCAGCCGCAAGATCGCCGAGCGGTTCGCCAATTGCCGCGTCGGCCAGGTGTTCCACTCGGGCCGCACCGACTGGCACGTCGTCGGCATGTTTGAAGCCGCCAAGACCGCGTACGAATCGGAAATCTGGATGGACGCCGACGAGGCACGCGACGTGTTCAAGCGGAGTTTTTACGGGTCGGCGTTGATTCGCCCCGTCAACGCCGCGGCGGCGGTCGCGTTGAAGACGCGGCTGGAAAACGACCCGAACTTGCAGGTGCGGGTGATTCCGGAGACGGAATATTATCAGGAGCAGACGAAAACCTCGCGGCCGATCCGGTTCTTGGGAGAGTTTCTGGCGGTCATCATGAGCATCGGCGCGGCGTTCTCGGCGATGAACACGATGTACGCGGCGATAGCGTCCCGCACCCGCGAGATCGGCACACTGCGGGTCCTGGGCTACCGCCGACGGGACATCTATCTGTCGTTCATGGTCGAATCAATTCTGCTGGCCGCCCTGGGAGGCGTGCTGGGCTGTCTGTTTTCCCTGCCCCTCAACGGTGTAGCAACCGGCACCTTCAGTTGGACGACGTTTGCCGAGGTCGCATTTGAATTCCGCATCACGCCCGAATTGTTGGCCAAAGGGATGATCTTTGCGGTGGCGATGGGCGTGCTCGGCGGCCTGCTGCCGGCGCGGCTGGCGGCACGCAAACCCGTGCTTGACGCGTTGCGAGCCGTGTGAGGATGATGAACGAAATGAGCGAGACGACGGAGAATTCGCTGTCGAAACTGCAGATTGCACCGGAAAAGAAGGCCCGGGGTACCGCCGGCCCGGTCGTTGTGATTGTGCTGGTCGTCGGCGTGCTGGTCGTCGGGCTGGCGGTATTTGTGTTGACGCGGAGCGCCGACCGCCAGCCGATTGCGACGCACGCTTCGGCGGCCACCGCGGCGATGGCGTCCGTTCCCGCTCCGCCGCCGAAGCCGGGCGAGTCCGTCCTCACCGTGAGCGGGTACGTCGTCCCGCACGAGCGGATCGAGATCAGCCCGAGGTTTCAAGGAACGGTGAAATGGATCGGCGTGAAGAAAGGTGACGACGTGAAGAAGGGCGAGGTGATGGTGTTGTTGGAGGACGACGAGTACCGGGCCCGCGTGATGGAAGGCGAAGGCCGGCTGGCATTGGCCCAAGCGAACCTCACCAACGCCGAGATCAATCTCAAACGCCAGATCGAACTCTCCAAGAACGACGTCGACAGTGCCCGCGCGTTGGACGATGCGCAGCGGGAGCGCGACGCCGCCGTTGCCGAGGTGAAGATTGCCAGCGGACAACTCGCCCTGGCACGGACCTATCTGGGTTGGTGCACGATTCGCGCGCCCATCGACGGCACCATCCTCGAGAAGCTGGTGGACCCGAACGAGTTGGTCGTGCCGCAGAGCTTCGGCGGCACCCGCGGGCCGAGCACCGCGTTGGTTTCGCTCGCGGACTTGAACGACTTGCAGGTCGAGATCGACTTGAATGAAGCCGACACACCGAAAGTGCGCATGAACCAGCGCTGCCAGGTCAGTCCCGAGGCATACCCGAACAAGAAATACGCCGGCTACGTGGCCGAGATTGCGCCGGAAGCGAATCGGTCAAAGGGAACGCTGCAGGTGAAGGTGCAGGTCGAAAAACCCGACAAGTTTCTCACGCCGGAATTGACCGCGAGGGTGGATTTCCTTGCCGATTGACCGTCAACCCGTCGTTTCCAGCGACATCGCGTCCATCGGTTACGAGGAAGCGACTGAGACGCTCGAGATCGAATTCAAAGCGACGGGTGTTTACCGCTATTTCTCCATCCCGAAATCCGTCGCCGAAGAATTCCGCCGCACGCCTTCGCCCGGAAAGTTTTTCCGGCAAAACATCAAGGGCAAGTACGCGTGGGAGAAGATTAATTAGGCATGGAGTAATGGAGTGCTGGGGTACAGGGTGCCAAAGTCGTTACTCCAGTACTTCAGCACCCCAACGCCCCAAAGTCGGTCCGGCTATTTCGCTTTCGCGAACCGCGCGGCGACCTCGTCCCAATTGACGACGTTCCACCACGCGTCGAGGTAATCCTTTCGCTTGTTTTGGTATTTCAGGTAGTACGCGTGTTCCCAAACGTCCACGCCCAAGATGGGCACGTCGCCTTCCATCAACGGGCTGTCCTGGTTCGCCGTCGAGAAAGCCTTGAGCTTCTTGTCCTTGGTCACGACGAGCCACGACCAGCCGCTGCCGAACCGGGTCATGCCGTTGCTGGTGAGCGTTTCCTTGAACTTCGCGAAATCGCCGAACGTGCCCTTGATCGCATCGGCCAATGCACCCTTCGGTTCGCCGCCGCCGCCCTTCTTCATGATGGTCCAGAACAGGCTGTGGTTGTGATGGCCCCCGCCGTTGTTGCGCACCGCGCCGCGAATGTCCTCGGGTACGCTCTTGATGCCGCGCAACAGGTCTTCGAGGCTTTTCTGGTGCAGATCGGCGTGCTTGTCCAGCGCCGCGTTAAGGTTTGTCACGTAGGCGTTGTGGTGCTTCGTATAATGGATCTCCATCGTCCGCGCGTCGATGTGCGGTTCGAGTGCGTCGTATGGGTAAGGCAATTTCGGCAGTTCGTGCGCCATGATGTCTTCCTCCAATTCGTTAGAGTTCTCGCCAACCATCTGGATGTTAGCCCGGGCACGAGATGCTGTCAAATCACGGACGCACCGAATCGAACCGCCTTACAAAATCTTTGTCAAAGTCTGTCGTGCCGATTAAGGTGGAGCTGAGCAGATGAACTGGTTGATCCATCACGGCAAACGCGTCGTCCGCATCACCAGCGGCGTGGTCGTGTTGATCGTGGGGGTCATTCTCGCTATCCCGGGCGTCCCGGGGCCCGGCTTGATCCTCATCTTTGTCGGGCTGAGCATTCTGGCGGTGGATTTCGTCTGGGCCAGGCGGTTGAAGCGCCAACTGAAGGTCCAGGCGGACAAAGTGGTCAGGAAAGTGCGTGGGCAACCCGAAAAGAGCGAGCCGGCTGAGAAACCCTAGCGCGCCGCCTTCTCGTACCAGTGCTCGCAGTACTGCTTGTTGCGAATCTTCTTCTGCAACCCGAACGCGAAACCCAGCAACTTCCCGATCATTACCAACAATGGCGTCTGATCGATTTTGCGTGTGGAGGTGATAATCCAGCCGTTCCGGATGAGGTTGAACTTTTGTCCACGCGGTTTGCCGAGCTTGCGCAGGTCGTAGGCAAGTTGCACGTCTTCGGCGGCGTAGATCGTCTCGTCAAATCCGCCGAAGGACTCGAAGTCCGTTTTGCGGCAGTGCATCATGCCGACGCCAACGCGGCTGAACGTTATATAAAGGCCCCAAACAAAATAGAAGAAGCTGATCTTCAGGTTGCGCCGTGCCGGCTCGATCCACGTTCCCCCGCCGGCGATCTTCGGATCTTCCAAATGGTCGTGGATGAGGACCAACAGATTCTCGGTAACCTGATTGTCGGCGTCGCAAAACGCCAGGTACTTGCCCCGCGCCGCCTTCACACCGGTGTTGCGGGCCTTGCCGATGTTGTTCACCGGCTCGAACACCACGGCCGCGCCGTGTTCGCGGCCGACCCCCGCCGTGCGATCGGTGCTGTTGTTGTCCACAACAATCAACTCGGCGGTCGCACTCCGTTCGCGCTGGTACACGGCGGCCGCCGCTTTCAAAGACTCCAGGGTGCGCCCGAGGTGTTTCTCCTCGTTCCACGCGGGGATGATGACCGAAATGGTGGGCTGGCTCACCGGCAATTATCTGGTGGCACAGGCGTCCCTGCCTGTGTTGGGAATCAGAGATCCACAGGCAGGGACGCCTGTGCCACTCGGATCGAGTTGGCTCATTTGGGGGCCGGCTTCTCCGCTTCGTCGACCAGCATCACAGGAATGCCGTCGCGGATCGGATACCGCAGGCCGCACTGCGGGTTCGTGCAGACGATGTTGTCGCCCTCGAGTTTCACGTCGGCCTTGCATTGCGGGCACGCCAGGATTTCCAGCAGTTCCTTGTCGATCATAACGTCTCCTCCACTACACTGCAGCCGCGGTCGGTGACCGCCGTTTTGCTTCCCGCCGTTGCACGCTCACGCGGCGCGGCCCTGGCGATGGCCGAAGCTTACGCTTCGGCTACAGACGCCAGGCAGCGGAGCGTTTCCTCGTACACTTCTTTCACCGACACGCCGGCCTTCGACGCCGCCTGCTTGCAGGATTCGTATTCGGGCGTACGGGACACGATCCGATCGCCGAGCCGTCCGATCTTTACTTCGATTTCGCCAAACCTGGTGACGACTTTGACAATTTCGCGTGACAATTTCCGCCGTTGCGCCTCGTGCGTGCGCACCCCGAAACTCGTCGTGTGGGTGAGCAACAATTCCGCCAGGCGATCGACGTCGTTGCGCTCACACAACACGGTGAGGAGCGTGCCGGGCCGGTTCTTTTTCATCTGCACCGGCGTCAGGAACGCATCGAGTGCCCCCGCGGCCAGCACCCGCTCCAGCACATCGCCGAACAACTGGGGGTTCATATCGTCGATGTTCGTCTCGATGACGCCGATCGTATCGGTCTCTTCACTCTCTTGTCCGTCGTAGTCCCGCCCAGCGGGACGAAGGCGGATGCTCGCTTCTCCCACCACCGCGCGCAACACGTTGGGCGCCCTTTCCAGGTCGCGGGAACCGGCTCCATAACCGATTTTTTCGACGCTCATCGGCGGCAGCGGGCCGAATGTCGTGCAGAACTCCGCCAACAACGCTGCCCCGGTCGGCGTCACCAGTTCGGCCGGGTCGCTGCCGCCCTGGGTCGGAATACCTCGCAACAACTCCAACGTCGCCGGGACCGGCACGGGGAGCCGTCCGTGGGCCGTGTCGACAAACCCGGACCCGAGCCGCGGCGGCGATGCCTGAATTTCATCTACGCCCAGCGCGTCGACCGCGATGGACGCGCCGACGATGTCGACGATCGAATCGACGGCGCCGACCTCGTGAAAATGGACTTTCTCCAGTGGAATCCCATGGATTTTGGCTTCCGCCTCGCCGACGCGCTTGAAGAGGCTCAGCGCCCGCCGTTTCACGGTGTCCGACAGTCCGCTGTCCTCGATCATCGCCACGATTTCGGTATATCCGCGATGGGAACGCGTAGCGCCGGTTCCGCGGACCGCCGAATGCCTCGGTTCCTCAATCACGTCGAATTTCGTCGCCGAAACGTTCTGTTTCACCACCCGCCGCGTCGAGATCGTGAAGCCCGAGAGCTTGAGTTTCGTGAGTTCTCCCCGCAGTTTGTCCTCCGACACGCCGAGATCCAGCAGCGCGCCGAGGAACATGTCGCCGCTGATACCAGAGAAGCAGTCGAGATAGAGAAGTTTCATCTTGGCCACAGACTTGCTCGGATCTTCACGGACGACGGCAAATCTGTGTTCATCTGTGTGAATCCGTGGCTGAAAGTTGGTTGATCAAACTCGCCGCGTAGCCGGCGCCGAAGCCGTTGTTGATGTTGACGACCGTGACGCCGCTGGCGCAGGAGTTGAGCATGGCCAACAGCGCGGCGATGCCGCCGAAGCTCGCGCCGTAGCCGACGCTGGTGGGGACGGCGATGACGGGTTTGTCCACGAGACCGCCGACCACGCTCGGCAAGGCGCCTTCCATGCCGGCCACGACGATCAGCACGTTCGCGTCGAGCAGTTCTTCGTTGAGCGCCAACAGGCGGTGAAGGCCAGCCACGCCCACGTCGTAAAACCGTTTCACGCGGTTGCCCATGATGTCGGCCGTGACGACGGCCTCCTCGGCAACCGGGATGTCGGTTGTCCCGGCGCACAGCACCGCGATGGTGCCCATGCGTTTCGGCAGCGGCTTGCGAATAACCGTCACCGCTCGTGCCGCCTCGTGGTACTTGGCTTTCGGGAACGCGCGTTTCAGGGCACGAGACGTTTCCTTCGATGCTCGCGTGGCCAGCAGGTTTTCGTTGTGGCGGAGGATCGTTCGCGCAATCTTCACGACCTGCGCGGCCGTCTTGCCCTCGCAATAAATGACCTCGGGAAACCCTTTTCGCAGGGCACGATGTCCGTCTACGCGCGCAAAATCCAGGTCGTGAATCGCCAATGATTTGAGTTGCCGCAACGCGGTGTTCACCGACCGTTTGCCGGCGCGAACGTCGTCAAGCAACCCCGCCAGTTTCGCCTGATTCACGTCCATACGTTAGCAGACCCCGTCAGAAACCGCCAATCCCGTTTGTGGGACCCGAAGCTACGGGTGCGTCTTTGGATTACCACCGGATTGTAGCCGCGAGCCCGCTCGCGGCTACAACATGTCTTCGGCGGGCCCGGCGATGTCTGTGCCTTTGCGGTTCGATTCTCGCTTTCGCCAAACCCCAAACCCGCCCTTTATTTGGCTTGTACCGGCGCGGTTACGCGGCTATCATCCTCGCGTTAAGCGCTGTTTCACCCCTTGAGGCAGGAGAGAGTTGCGGAGCAGCCAATGAAACGCGCTTGTTCCGTCTTGGGATTTGTCGCGGGGATCGTTCTTGGTTCCCGACCCGCCAACGCTCAATTCACGGCCGATTTCCAAACCAACATCATCAGCGGCGTAATCAGCAATTGGACGGGCTACTTCTATTACGTTGGCAACGGCACGGCCTTTGACCAGCTTCAACTGATCAACGGGGGCGTCTTGAACGTACCATCGAGCGCAAACAGCTATATTGGCTGGGGTTCGGCTGACAACAACAGCGTATTGGTCGACGGCACCGGCTCGGTTTGGAGCAATGGCGGGGTCTTGTTCATCGGTTATTTTGGCGGATCGGGCAATAGTTTGGTGGTCAAGGATGGCGGCCAAGTCGTTTGCCAGGTTGGCATCGTAAACTTGACCCCTGGTGGTAACTTCGGTAGCAACAACTCAGTGCTGGTCAGCGGCGATGGCTCGGTCTGGAGCTGCTCCAGCAGCCTAGGGGTCGGCAGTTCTGGGGTTGGCCATAGCCTAGTGATCAGCAATGGGGGCAAGGCATTCGACAGCAATGGCTATATTGGGTCCTCTGGAGACTCGAATATTGCATTGGTCACGGGCAGCGGTTCGATCTGGAGCAACTCTGCGCTGGTTATCGGCAGCTCGGGTGGTGGCAACAGCTTGGAGATCAAGGATGGCGCCCAAGTGATCAACGACATGTGCCGCGTAGGTGTTTACTCCAACAGCAACAGCGTCCGTGTTGCAAGCGGCGGCGCTTGGCAGAACAATGTCTTGTCCGTCGGCTACCAAGGGTCGGCCAACTCACTCGTCGTCTCCAGTGGGATGGTTCTTGCCGCAAATCTCACCATTGGGTTCGCCTCGACAACCTGCGACAACCTGGTTCAACTCGACAGCGGCAGCATCGTCGTCACCAACGCGACGGGCGATGCGGTGTTCGAGGTGCGGAACGGCAAACTGATCCTCAACGGCGGCACGCTGCAAGTCGACCGGTTCGTCATGACCAACGACTGCGCCCAGTTCGTTCGCACCGGCGGGACATTCCTCTACGGCAGTGCGGTGCTCGACCCGACCCGCGACGACGACGGCGATGGGATGCCGAATGGTTGGGAGCAGTCCTACGGTCTCGACCCGCTCAATGCTGATGCCGACTCGGACGCTGATGGCGACGGACAAAGCAACCTCGCGGAGTTTCTCGCCGGCACCGACCCCACCAACAGCGCGTCGGTGTTTCGGATCACCGAAATCTGGCCCGACGACGACGACATGTTCCTGACATGGACGGCTGTGGGCGGGAAGCGGTACGTGTTGCAGACGACCACCGGGTTCACCGGCAGCTTATCGAATGATTTTGTTGATCTGAATCCGGCGATTGTTGTGCCGGGCACAGGTGAGACTGAAGTAAGCGCGCTCTATTTGGGCGGGGCCACCAACGCACCGGCCGGCTTCTATCGGGTCCGCTTGGTGCCGTAGACTGTCGCTTGTAGCCGCGAGCCTGCTCGCTGTGTTTGCGATGATGTCTGGCTTCCCGCGAGCAGGGGCTCGCGGCTACAACAAATCTTCCGCAAGGTTGGTGTTCTCTGTGCCTCTGTGGTTCAATTCTCACCTTCGTCAAACGCCGAACCACACCTTATTTGGCTTGTATTGGTGTGGTTGCGCGGCTAGGCACGAGTCAGGCGCGGAGCTTTCTGCGCCTTTGTGCCTCTTTGCGGCCGAATCCTCTAGCTGTTCACAGTTTCTTGGCGGGTGGGGAGCGGAGGGCGCCGGCGCGTGCCGCCATCGCCTTGGCTTCGTCGGCCCGGCCCAGCGCCCGTAGGGTCGCGGCATAGCTGTCGAGGATGGGAACGAGCTGCGGACTGTTCGGGCCGACCGTGGCCTCTTGGATGGCGAGCAACCGCTTGAGCAGCGGTTCGGCGTCGGCGTGACGGCCCTCAAGGGAGTACAACGCCGCCAGGTTTCGCAGATCGGTTGCCACCACGGAGTGTTTGGGACCGAGCGTCGTCTCGTCGATGAGCAGCGCGCGTTTGTAGAGCGGTTCCGCCTGTGCGTACTTGTCTTGGACGCGGTAGACCTCGGCGAGATGCATGAGGCTGGCGGCGACCGTGAGGCTGTTTTCCCCGTAGATCTTCTCGTCGAGCGCCAGCGCCTGCTCCATCGGCAACTCGGCGGCCGCGTATTTGCCTCCAAGGTACCGCGCCATTCCCAAACTGCTGAGGTCTTTGGACAACTGCTGGTCGCGCGACTCGCGGCTCTTTTCGGTGGACGAGAGCAGTTGGGCATAGAGGGTTTCTGCCTTCCCATACGCGCCCAGCGACATCTCCACGGAGCCGAGCTCGCGCAACGTTGCCGTGAGACTCGGGTGATCGGCGCGAACCTGTTTTTGCCAGATCGTGAGCGCCCGCGCGAGCAGGGGCTCCGCCTTGGCCGGCTCGTCTCGCGCGGCGTACAACGCCCCCAGATTGCTGAGCACGGTCGCGATCGCCCGGGCGTTTTGGTCGGGCGCCTTCTCCCAAATCGTCAGGGCGCGTTTGTAAAGCGGCTCGGCTTCCGCGAGCTTGCCCTGGGCGCGACAGGCCTCGGCCAGGTTGTTCAAATCCGTCGCGACGCCGGGATGGTTCGGACCGAGCGCTTTCTCGTCGATGGCGAGGGCTTGGCGGTACAACTGCTCCGCGTCGGCGTGACGCCCCATGGTGTCGTGGAGCAGGGCGAGGTTGTTGAGGTCGACGGCCACGTCGGGGTGATTGTCGCCGAGCATTTTTTGGTCGATGGCCAGCGCCCGTTTGAGAAGGGTCTCGGCCTCGGTGTAATTGCCCTGCGCCCGCTGGTATTCCGCGAGATTGCTCAGGGCGGTGGCGACCTGCGGGTCGGTTTCGCCGAAGGCGTTCTCGGCCAGCTTGAGTGCGTCCTGCGCCAGGCGGACTGCCTCGGCGTATTGGGCTTGCCGGTAGAACTCGGCCGCCTGCGCGTTGAGTTTCTTGAAGGCGGCTTCCTGGGCGTGGCCGGCCACGGCGAGACACAGCGCCAGGCAGATTGCGACTCCGGGTTGCCACCGCCAATTCATCACGGGCATGGCCGCCATGCTAGCAGATGAAGTGTCGACACCGCAACTGCGTTCACCTGGCCAGCGCCGCCAACGCCTTGGCCAGCGGCAGGTCGGTCTTGAGCACGGCGTTCTTGTCGTTCTTCCAGTTGAAGGTGGCGAAACCGATGTGGGCCAGCAAGCGCTCGGTGTCGCGCGGCACCGCAACAACGATATCGGGCGTTACCCCGATGCCGTGCATGATCTGATTCGACGGGCGCCGGTAGTACGCCGTCGGCACCGACAGCACGCACCCGTCGCTCAGGGTGACCGACGTGGTGAGGAGGCCGCGCCCGAAGGTCTTGCTGCCGATGAGTTGCGCGCGTTTGTGGTCCTGGAGGGCGGCGGCAACCATCTCGGCTTCGGCGGCCGTACCGCCGTTGACGAGCAGCACCAGCGGCGCCGTGAACTTCTCGCCCTGGTCGCTCACGAAACTCGTGCGTTGGCTCGGGTCGGCATAATCCAAAGCGACGATCGGCGCGCCCGCCGGCAGGAACATTGATGCGGCAACCTGCGCGGCCTCGAACTTGCCACCGGCATTGTCGCGCAGGTCGAGAATCACACCCGGTGCGCGCTCTTCTTTGGCCCGCGCCATCGCGGTATGAAGGGCTTCGACCGCGGCGTGCGTGAATTCGGGGACGCGACAGTACGCGATGCGCCCGCTGAGAAACTTCAGCACGACGCCGGCAGGAGTCTTGCGCGCCGCCCGCTGCAAGCGCACGTCGCGGGTGGCGCGCGTCGTCGGGTCGAGCACGCGCAGTGTCACCGGGGAATTCGCCGGTCCGCGGAGAAGCTGCTGTACCTCGACGCGGCGCGCGTGAAGCATGGATTTGCCGTCGACGGCCATCAGTTGTTCGCCGGCGAGCAGGCCGGCTTCTTGGGCGGGGCTGTCGTCGCGCGGCGCGATGATGACCGGGTAGTCGTCGCCGATGGCGCAGTCGATTCCCACGTCCGCACCCGCAGCGGCGTTGGTGGAGGCGACTTCCTCGGGCGACAGCAGGTCGGCCTCAGGATCGACCGAGCGGACAAACGCGCGGAGCGCAACCGTGGTGTTCGGTCCCGGGCGGATGCGGGACGGCTGGATGTAGTACTTTTGCAGCGCGTCGAGCAACTCCGTGAAGCGGGACAGCGATGCGAACGTCGAGGAGTTGTCGGGAGTGAGGACGCGCGGCGGACCCGAGTCGGAACCCGGCTGGTCGGACGCGGGCGCGGCGACCGCGCGCAACGGGACCAGACAGGAAAGCACGAGGGCACACCAACGGACGCGACGACGGCCGCCGGGGTCGGCGGTTGCCGTTGCCGGGGGACGTCGTCGTCGCTTCATCCGTGTCGGTCCGTGGCTGGGGACGTCGTGGCTTTAGGCCAAGTCCTGGCCGCTGATGGCGTCGGCAATCTTGAACTGTTCGAAGTGGAACGATGGATCGGCGCGGAAACTGAGTTTCCCGCTGAGTTTCTTTTCCAGTTCGATCAGCAACGCTTCATCCTCGGTGCGCAGGCGGCTGAGCACCTCGGGGTGAACGAAGATGCGGAGTTGCGGCGTCTCGTGTTTGCCCTGCTCGCGCAATTTGCGGAGGATCTCGGCGATCTTGCGCTGGATCTCGACCGACATGGACAGGGCGCTCTTGACCATGCCTTTGCCCTTGCAGTACGGGCAATCCTCGTAGACGGCGCTGGCCATGCTTTCGCTGTGGCGTTGGCGGGTCATTTCGATGAGACCCAGTTGCGAGATATTCAGGATCCGGGTCTTGGCCTTGTCGCGGCGGACGCCCTCGCGCATGCGCTGCGTGACTTTTTGCTGGTCGCTGCGGTGGCGCATGTCGATGAAGTCGATGACGATCAGTCCGCCAATGTTGCGCAGGCGAAGCTGGCGGCAGATTTCGTCCGCCGCTTCGAGATTGGTTTGCAGAATCGTCGTGTCGAGGTCCTTCTGCGATTTGTGACGGCCGGTGTTGATGTCGATGGCCACGAGCGCTTCGGTTTCATCAATGCAGATGTAGCCCCCGGACTTCAGCCAGACCTGGCGACGAAACGCGTTCTCGATTTGTTTTTCGACGTTGAACCGGCTGAAGATCGGCGTCGGCTCGGTATAGAGCCGGACCTTGCCCCGCGACCGGCGGCTGATCTGGCCGATCATGTTGCGGATGCGTTCATAAGCGGCTTCGTGGTCGACGACGATGCGGTCGACTTCCTCGGTGAGAAAATCCCGCACGGTGCGTTCGACGAGGTCGGGTTCCTGGAACACGCAGCACGGCGCCGGCTGGGTCTTGATCTTCTGCTCGACCTGTTTCCACGTTTGCAGCAGCAGTTCGAGGTCGCGAATGAAGTAGCGTTTCTTCTGGTTCTCGCCCACGGTGCGCACGATGACGCCCATCCCCTCGGGGATGCGGAGCCGTTGGAGGATTTTCTTGAGCCGCTGGCGCTCGCGGTCGTCCTCGATCTTGCGCGAGATGCCGCGCTGCGGATTGAATGGCATCAGCACGAGGTAGCGGCCCGGGATGCTGATGTTGGTGGTGACGCGCGGGCCCTTGGTGCCGATGGGGCCCTTGACGACCTGCACGATGACTTCGGACCCCGCCGGATAGAGCTGCGGTATGTCTTTCTGCGAGATCTTCGGTTTCTGTTTGGCGCGTTCGCCCTCGGGTGTTTCGAGCAGATCGACGCGCTGATCGAGTTGCTCGGGAATGATGTCCCAGTAATGCAGGAACGCGTTCTTCTCGAAGCCGATGTCGACGAACGCCGCTTTCAGCCCCGGTTCGAGGTTCCGGATGCGGCCCTTGAACACACTGGCGACGATCTGCTTTTCGGTCGTGCGCTCGATGCTGAATTCTTCGAGCTGGCCGTCTTCGAGGACCGCGACGCGGTTCTCCAGCGCCTCGGCGTTGACGATGATTTCTTTGGCGAACTTCTTCCGGCGCCGGCCCGTCAGCAGTTCCTCGCCCTTTTTCAGTATTTGTTTGATCGCGTCCACTTAATAGATCCTCCTGTGAATCCAGACGTTTTGTAGCAGCCCGAGGGCCGTCATGCTGGCCAGCACGAACGAGCCTCCATAGCTGAGTAATGGAAGGGGCAACCCGGTGATCGGCATCAGGCCGATCGTCATGCCCACGTTGATGAAGACATGGAAAAACAGCATGACCACGACTCCCGTGGCCAACAGCATTCCCAACCGGTCGCGCGCATTCGCGGCGATCCGTAGCCCGGAAAACAAAATCACGGCGTACAACCCGACCACCGCGAGGCTGCCAAGGTACCCTTTCTCTTCGGCAATCACGCTGAAGAGAAAATCGTTCGGCGCCACCGTGCGCGGCAAGTAACCCAACAAATTCTGCGTACCCTGCAAGTACCCTTTGCCTGTCAGCCCACCCGAGCCGACGGCGATGAGCGATTGGTTCAGGTTCCATCCGTCGCCGAGCGGGTCGCGGTTCGGATTCAGAAACACGGTCAATCGATCCTTTTGGTAGTCCTTCAGATGCAACCACACGAGCGGTGCCAGCGTGAGCCCCAGTACCGTGACCAGCGCCAGATGTTTGATTCTCACGCCCGCCACCAGCAGCAATCCGAAACAAATCGGCAACAGCACCATCGCCGATCCCAGGTCCGGTTCCAGCATGATCAATACGAGCGGCAGCCCCGTCATTCCCAGGGCCAGCAGCACGGTGCTCAGCCGTCGCCGCGATTCCAGCGCGCGGTGGAACAGGTAGTAGGAAATCGCCATCAGCGTGGCGAGCTTCGCAATTTCTGCCGGCTGGATCCCGAGGCTGCCCAGCCCCAGCCACCGTCGGGCCCCGTACACCTTCGTGCCCGACACCAGGACCAGCGCCAACAGCCCCACCGCGATCGCATACCAGACGGTCGCCCACTGACAGATCAGCCGATAATCCACCAGCGCCGTTGCCAGGTACACGAGCAGTCCGACGCCGAACCATACCATTTGCATCCGGTAGAAGTTGGGCATCGGTTCTCCCGGCCCCCGGTACGAGGCGCTGTAGATGAAGAACACGCTGCCGACCGCCAGCGCCACCATGGCGCCAAACAGCACCCAATCCATCCGCTTCAGCAATTTGATGTAGTAGTTCACACGTTGTAGCCGCGAGCCTGCTCGCGGAGTGCTGGAGTGCTGGAGTACTGGAGTACTGGGTCTCTGCACCAGGTCCCGCTGCTGTTGCAGCACTCCATCGCTCCGTCACTCCAATACTCCGTTCCGTTAGTCTCCATATGCCGCTCCTGCTGCCGTCGTTCCTTCCGCGGCTTTCCCAAACACACCGGCAAACACCCGGGCCGCCACCGGCGCAGCGTTGTGTCCACCGCTGTCGGCGTCCTCGATCAACACCGACAACGCCACCTGCGGTTGGTCGAACGGCGCGAACCCCATGAACCACGCGCGTTTGAATCGGCCCTGCGCGGTGTCGTACTCCGCCGTCCCGGTCTTGCCCGCGACGCGCAATCCTTTCACGGCCGCGTGGTGCGCGGTGCCGTCCGCATCCTGCACGGCACCGAGCATCGCGCGCCGGACGATTTCCAGTTGCTCGGGCGTCGCGCTCAAGTGGCCACGGGCCTCCGGCGTGCCCTCGTGCACGACCTGGCCGTCAGCGGTTTGGATTCGCTTCACGACGTACGGCTTCAGGCATGTACCGCCGTTTGCGAACGTCGCCGCGACACACGCCATCTGCAGCGGCGTCATCAGTAGATAGCTCTGCCCGATCGACAACTGCGCCGTGTCGCCCTCCCACCACCGTTCCCCGCGTTGCATCCGTTTCCACGCCGGGCTGGGCACAAACCCGACCTGCTCGCGTCCCACGTCGAAACCCGTGGGCTGACCGAGACCAAATTCGGCGGCCGTCTTGTCGATCGCCGCGACGCCCGTTTTCATGCCTTCGGTGTAAAACCACACGTCGCACGATTCCTTGATCGCCAGGTAGGCATCGACGCGGCCGTGGCCTTCGTGATTCCAACAATTGAACGGGCGACGCCAGTTGCCAATCTGCATCGATCCCGTACACACGACCGTGTCCTGGGGCGAGATGGCACCCGATTCCAACCCGGCGAGCAGGGTGATGGTTTTGAACGTCGAGCCGGGCGCGTAGCGCGCGCCGATCGCCCGGTTGAGCATCGGGCTCGACGGATTGTTCAGCACGGCCTGGATCGTGGCAACGGGCGTGCCGGGGTTGAAGATGTTGGGATCGAAACTCGGCAGCGACGCCATCGCCAGGACCTCGCCCGTGCGCGCGTCGAGCAACACCGCCGCTCCGCGCAACTCTTTGCCCGCAGCGATCGGCGCGCGCGCCAGGGCGTCCTCCACAATGCGCTGCAGGCGCGCGTCGATGGTCAGCGTGACCCGCCCGCCGAGTTCGGCTTGTTTCTCGCCGAGATCGTCGGCGATCTGCCCCGCGGGGTTGACGCGAATGGTGCGGCCGCCGGGCGAACCCCGCAGATACTCGTCGCAGGCCTTCTCGACCCCCTGTTTCCCGATGCTGTCGGGCTGATAATAATAGAATTTCTCCAACGCCTCCTCATCGTCGTCCGGCTGGGCTTTGCCGACGTAGCCGAGCACATGCGCCGCGAGCGAACCGAGGGGATATTGACGCACCGGCATCACGATTAGATCGGCCCCGGGCAGCATGCTGGCGCGTTCGGCAAACGCCGCGACCGTTTCCGGACGCAGATCGCGCCAGACCGGCAGCGGAAGCGGACGCCGCCGCTGGTAATGAATCCGCACGTCGCGGTCGGCCAACGTCAACGGCATGCCCAACGCGGCGCTGAGCGCGCCCAGATTCGCCTGGGCGACGCGGACCACGTCCGTTTTCTTGGACAGCCGACCGAGTTGGTCGAGGTAGATGGCGACGTCGTAGCTCGGGCGATTGTTCGCAAGCACGACGCCGTTGCGGTCGACGATTTCACCACGCGCGGCGGGGATGCGGATCCGGCGCAACGATTGCGCCTCTTGTTTGTTGTCGTAATGCTCGCCGTGCATCACCTGGACGCGCCACAACGCCGCCAACAGGATGAACAGCCCGACGGCGACGATGGTCCCGATCGCCCGCAGGCGCGGATTGTTCTCGCGGAATGGAGCGCTGATGATCATGCGTGCCCCCAGACCATTCGCACGTAATCCACTGCAAAAAACAGCAGAACCGTGATCGCACCGCTCAATGACGCCACCAGGACCAGCTTGAAAACGGCGCCAATCGAGACGCCGACGGCAATGGTGGCGGCCAGGGCCATGGCGGCCGACGCCAACGCGCCCGCACCCATCTGCACCAGGGGCAGATCACGGTCCAGGGCGTCGCGCATCCCGGTGATGAGCAGGGCGACCGTTCCGTAAGCCAGCACCGAAATCCCAAACGGTGCAGCCGACAGTGCGTCCTGCGTCAGGCCCGCCACCAGTGCGAACAGGACGGCCCGATGACGGGGTATCGTCAGCGTCGCGTAGGCTACCAAGGCGGGCAGGAATTCCAACCGGATCCCGCCGAGCCACCAGAACGTCGGCAGCCGGGCCTGCAACGCCCCCGCGACCAGGATTCCAGTAATGGCGATGAGGGTGCTCATTCTTCTTTGGTTGTCATGCTGAGCGAAGCGAAGCATCTCTCGTTTGCGGGAGATCCTTCGCCCGTCCCGAAAATTTTCGGGGCAGGCTCAGCATGACAGGTTTGGATATTCACCTTCATTCCTGGCCCAGAATCACCAACACTTCTTCCAACCGCCGGAAATCCACGGCGGGTTTGAGTTCGACGTCCTGATACATGCCGGTTTGCCTGTTGAGTTGGGCGCGCGTGACGGTTCCGACGGGGATCCCCTTCGGGAACACGCCGCCGAGGCCCGACGTGACGACGAATTCGCCCGGCTTGATCTTCGCGTCGCGGTTCACATAGGTCATCACGCAGCGCGGGGAGAACGTGAACGCGCCCTCGGCACCCGAGGCCACACCGGGTTCGCGCGAATCCTGCAGGAGTGCACTGACCTTGCAGTTGGGGTCGACGAGCAAGAGCACGCGGCTTTCGCCACGGCTGACGCGGATCGTCTTCCCGATGAGACCGTCGGCGTTGAGCACCGCCATGTTCTCGCGGATCCCGTCGTTGCTGCCGCGGTCGATCTGGATGCTTTTCCACCAGTTGGACGCGTCGCGGCCGATGACGCGCGCGCTGAGCGTGCGGAACCCGGTGTGCTCCTTCAACCCGAGCAACTGGTGGAGCCGCAGGTTTTCGCGGCCGGCTTCGCCGAGCGCCTGGGCCTGCCGTTGCAGCACCTGATTCTCCCGGCGGAGTTCCTCGTTTTGCCGGGCCAGTTGACGGCGCGAGTGGACGAGGGGGAAATAGTCCCCCAGCTTTACGAACGGCGTGCCCAATTGAACGAACACCATGCGCAGTTTACCTGAGAATGCCGTTGGTTGGCCGAGAAACACGATCCAGCCCACCACCAGCAATCCAATCATGACCCAGTTTTTTCGATTCAAACAATTCCTGAACTGTAGTCGCAGACTTTAGTCTGCGCGCAGGCTAAAGCCTGCGGCTACATTCAATGTTTCGGCGGGTGGAGCAGGCGAGGCGCGTCCCGAAATCCTTCGGGGTGAACTTACGATGAATTCTTGGCGAGCTTCTCGAGGTAGCCGAGTTCCTGGAGCACGACGCCCGTGCCCATCGCCACCGCGCTGAGCGGATCGTCGGCGATGTGAACGGGCAACCCCGTTTCCTCGGCGAGAAGCTTGTCGATGCCCCGAATCAGCGCGCCGCCGCCCGCCAGCATCACGCCGCGGTCGACAAGGTCGGCTGCCAGTTCGGGCGGACAGCGCTCCAGCGTCACGCGGACGTTCTCGACGATGGTCGAGATCGGCTCCTGCAACGCTTCGCGCACTTCCTCGGAGGTAATCGTCAAGGTCTTCGGCAGGCCCGCCACCAGGTCGCGTCCTTTGACTTCCATGGTCAATTCCTGTTCGAGTGGGTAGGCCGAACCGATCTTGATCTTGATGTCCTCCGCCATGCGTTCGCCAATCATTAAATTGTAAGCGCGCTTCATGTACTGGATGATGGCTTCATCCAGTTCGTCTCCTGCTACACGCACGCTGCGGCTCAACACGACGCCCGCCAGGCTGATCAGGGCCACTTCCGTCGTGCCACCGCCGATATCCACAATCATATTGCCCGCCGGTTCCTGCACGGGCAACCCCACCCCGATGGCGGCCGCCATCGGTTCTTCGATCAGATAAACGTCTCGCGCCCCCGCATGGGTGGCGCTGTCTTTGACGGCCCGCTTTTCCACCTCGGTGATCCCGCTCGGCACCGCGACGATGACGCGCGGTTTGATGCCGTAACGGCGGTTGTGCACCTTGCTGATGAAATAGCGCAACATCGCCTCGGTCACTTCAAAATCGGCGATGACACCGTCCTTCATCGGGCGAATGGCCTGGATGGTGCCCGGCGTGCGGCCCAACATCCGTTTCGCCTCTTCTCCCACGGCCAACACGTGGCTCGTTCCCGTCTGGATCGCCACCACGCTCGGCTCTCGCAAAACAATACCGCGATCACGCACGTAGACCAGCGTGTTCGCGGTTCCCAAATCGATACCGATATCGGTCGAGAAATAGTTTAAAAACTTGCCAAACATCTAAATTGTCCCCGAAAACTTTCGGGGTCGCTTGTGTTTTCTTCCCCCGCGCCTCCGCGGCGACGAAACCGCTCCGGCGGCGCAGGCGCGTCCTCCCAGCGCCGTCCCCAACGTGAAAATGATTCTCGTGCGCGCCTCCTCCGACCGCAATCACGGCCCGAAGTCCTTCCGGCCAAGCCTCGAAGTCATTCAGGTCGCGCCACTTTTACCGCCCCCCGTGCGCCCCGTCAAGCAGGGAAGTTGAGAGAGAAAGGCCATTGCCTAAACCGCGAATGAACGCGGATGAACGCGAATCGGCTTGAAATTGTAGGGTAAGCGCCCGGGTGCCGCTTTTGTTGTAGCCGCGCTCCGAAAGCTTTCGGAGCGCGGGCCGGTTCGTCACGACTGACGCCACCTGCTTCCCCATCACAGCGAGCGCAATAGGTGATCCCGGCTCACATTCTTGTGGTTGGCGACCGCCTTGAGAATTGCGTTCAATGTGCCCACACGCAAACTTTTGTGGGACGGTACGGCAATGCGATGGTGCGAGGGCGTATCGGTTTCCAACACGACATGACTGCCTTCTTGATGGATTTTCGTGTAAGCCCAATTCCGACAGAGCACCTTTACCAACTCTTCCCCGCTGAGATCACGCGGGACTTTCATTCCGTGGCCAGAACTTCGTCGCGAACGAGATGCAGACGAATCGAGTTCGGCTTGGCGCGATCGAAGAAATAGGCGTCGACGGCTTCCCTGACGTTGTGGCGCAGTTCATCCCATTGATCGGCCTGGGTCACAATATCCTCGGATAAGCATTGCGCCACGAAACCGCCGTCGGCCTCTTGAGTCACGTCGAACACGATCTCGTTCATGCGAGCAGTATAGTGGGCCGGCGCGATTGATTCAATGCAAACCGCAGGGAAGAAGGGATGTCTTCAACCGCGAGTGAACGCGAATCTACGCGAATCATCCAAGAATTGTAGGGTAAGCGCCCCGCTTGCCGCTCCTGTGTTGTAGCCGCGCTTGTGTCAAGCGCGGGATGTTGCGATTGCCTCACGCCGACGGTTTACCCCGAATCATTTTCTAGGCTGACCGCTGAAAGCTGATTGCTAACCATCACCAAGGTTCCGTCCGACTTTAATCCAAAACCTGACAGACCACCACAGCGCTAGGAAGCACAAGTAATTCACTGTCGTCATGAGGATGGCCATAGCGACGCCAAATGCGAATTCGGGATGTGCGCCACCGAGCTTCTCTGCAATGTTGGCTGCGATGTCGAAGTACCACATGCGGACGCACAAAATCTTGTATGCCAGGTTGGATGCGAACGGGCCTTTACCCCGCAACAAGTGAGCGCTGGCAAAGACACCCCACGTTATCCCGAACGTGACGAGCAAGCCGATGAGATGCCTGACAACCGCCATGCGGCGAATGCGGATGAACTGTTTCGCGAAATTCATTGTTTAATTCCCGTGCTGACCGTTCTCAACTTGTGCTGACGGCTGACCGCTGAAAGCTTGCTCTAAATCGTAAATCTGCCGAATAGTGTTACTAGCGCAAACTTAGCTTGCTAAGGGCAAAATCTGTGCGCAGTTGCCGACGCGTCAACCGTATGTGCAGGCACTCGCGACAACGGTTGGGACAAGGTCAAGCTCGGCATGACCACCGTCGAAGAAGTCGCCCGCGCTACCCAGGAAGACGAAGCCCTGATCGCCGTCTGAGCCCGGCAGCTTACGTTTACCGACTAGGAATCAATCTAGCGATTCCTGACTTGCCAGGTTTGACTTTGTACAGCAAAGATTTCTCGCCTGTGAAGGTGTCGTCGCCCACGACGACAACCACCGGGAATTCTACTGGAACACCAAGCGGTGACACGTCGGTGTCCACCAGCCCGTACTCAGCCCACAAAGTCTGCCAATCGCCGCGTCGCAACTTGGCTGTCAGCGTCCATGTGCCCGTTTTCTTCTTGTAGGTCAGTCGACAGGTTCCCTGATACGCGACGCCACGTCCTTTCCTATTCAGGGTGAACGAGACTTGCGCGTCGCCGAGATCGAGCGTCATCGTCTCGCCAGACGGGTTGAAGCTTGCGCCGAGATCGAGCATCCCCTTGAGACTACAACTGTCAGCGTTTGCTTTCGCGAAGTTCAGCTTGGCCTGCAACTGGGTGATCAGCACGGAGCCGGTTTGTGAAGCGGGCAAGGTCGCGTAAGTATAATCGTCGAAATACCACAATCCCGAGATCTGCCACCATAGCCGCACGTAAAGCACGTTTCCGTCCTGCGGCAGACCATCGACCGTCGCGGAAAGGTTTAGTCCTTGATCCTGACCGTAAATGTCATTCGTGCCGAAAGCTCTCCCGACGTACAGGAAATAATCGCTCACGCCACCACCATTGCTCCACTGGAACGTCGCGGACGATGAAGTTAGAGTCGAACCCGGCGTCGGACTCGTGATGGTTGGTGTGGATGTTGGAATGTAGGTGCCCGATGCCGTAGTGGTTGAGCCGTTAGTGATGCTTACCATGAGATTGCCTGGTGTCGTGTAACCGCCAATCGGCTTGAACGCCACGGAGTAGTCGCCCGCGCTCAGATCGGAAACCGCTATGCCGCTGTCCTGCCACGCGCCACTATCCACTTGCCATTGCGCCCCGGCATTGACCGCGCTGGCCGGATTGATGATCACTTGAAGTGAACCGGAGGTCGTTAAGAGCGTGTATGTCCCCGTGGTCGTCGTAGTCGAACCGTTGGAAATGCTCACGACTTGACTGGCTGGTGTGTTCCACCCACTCACGGTCTTGAATGCCACTGGATGACTGCCAACAGCCAAGCCGGGGACAGTTGCGCCGCTGTCTTGCCAGGTCCCGCCGTCGACCTGCCATTGCGCCCCCGCGAGTACTGCGTCAGATGGGCTGATCGTTACCTGCAACGAGCCGGACGGCGGCGTATAGATTACGCTAATCGCGGCAATAAACGAATAATTGCCAGCCCCATCCTTGCTGCGAGCTTGAATCAGGTTCGAACCTGAGGCGAGTGATACCAGGCTGCTCCAACTTGTCGTGCCACTGGCGGTCTGCCAGCCGGCGCTGTTGACCTGTAGTTCCACCAACGCTACGCCCGTGCTTGGGCTGCCCTGATCGCTCGCCGTGCCACTAACTGTGATCGTCGACGTGGTGAAGCTCTGCCCGCTGGTTGGACTGTTGATCGCCACAGCCGGAGGAGTTGTATCCGCTGTTGAAATGTTCACGGTCAAAGTTACAACCGACGAAGTCTTGGAGTTGCCAGCAGCGTCATAGGCGCGCACCGTCCAGTTGTGGCTACCGTTGTCGTCGCTGCTGATAGCCCACGAGTAACCGTAGGGAGAACTTGTGTCCGAACTCTTCAGTGTCGTCCCATCATAAAAGTCAACCCGTGTCACCCCGACATCGTCGGAAGCCGCGGCGTTAATCGTCACGGTCTGCGCGCTCGTGTAGGTTGTGCCACTGGCCGGACTGCTAATTGTAACCGTCGGCGGCGTGATGTCCGGGGGACTGTAGGTCACGCTGATCTGCTGCTGGCTGGAGTTGTTGAACGTGTCCTTGGCGGCCACGGTAATTGTGTTCACGCCGGGACTGAGTGTGATCGTTGCATTCCAATTGGCCGTACCGGCTCCGCTGGCCGTGCCGCCGTTGGCGCTGACGCCGTTCACCGTCACGGACGAAACGCCGTTATTGCCGCGCCCACTGTCGCTGGCCGTGCCGCTCACCGGCAGGCTGGCGCTGGTCACGGTGGCGTTATTGGCGGGCGAAACGATTGTAATCGCTGGCCCTTGCGTGTCTGGTGGATTATAGGTTACGCTCACCGAAGCAATGGTGGAATAGTTGCCCACCCCATCCCGACCGCGGACATAGATCGTGTTGACCCCTGAACTCAGCGACACCGATGCACTCCAACTGGTCGTGCCGCTGGCTGTTTGCCACGTGCCGCCGGTTCCGTTCACTTGCACTTGAACCAGACTCACGCCGGTGCTCGGACTGCCGGAATCGCTGGCCGTGCCACTGATTGTGATGGGCGTCGCGGTGAACGTCTGTCCGCTGGTCGGAGTGCTGATTGATACAGTTGGCGGAGTCGTATCCGTCGGCGAGCTGATGGCAAAATTCCCATCACTTACGTCTGACACAGTTCCCCCATTATAGCCAATTATCACTCTCACTCTACAGGTTGTGGAAGGCGCATTGGGAATCGTCCAAGGCACATTAATCGTGTTATTGAGCGGTGAATAACCAGTGAAGTAAATCCACGTCGATCCGCCATTTATCGAATAATCAATTTCGACACTCGTAATGCTCCCTGATGAAGTGGCAGTAATGTTATGGGAACTGCCAACTTGCCAATTTTCGCCGCCGTTTGGTGAGGTGACCGTGACTGTTGGGGGTTGAGCAGTGGTGAAACTATTCCCGCTCGACCAGTAACCAGCTTGATCCAAGGTTGTCCCAAGCGCGTGCACTGCCCAGTAGTAGGTCGTGCCGGCAGTAAGTGTGCCGCTCAAAGTATAACTGGTCGTGTTTTGGACAACCGTTTGGTTAAAACCATTGCTGGGAGTGCCACCAGCCTGTTTCGGGTCTGTGGGCAGATCGCTGGCCGATGTGGAAACTATGATTCTATAGCCTTGATTCCCGGAAACCTGTGACCAAGAGAAAGATGGCGTTGTGGAAACTCCTGACGCGCCATTGACTGGAGCGATCAACGTCGGAGCCGACAGGCGTCCGCCGGATGGTTTTCTCAACCAGCCTTGACAGTAAAAGTCGGGACCGAGGCGCGAGCCTCCAACATTTGCTAAGGTAACATCGACTGTGTAGGTTCCACCGCTGACGCTGTATTTGAACGTCCAGTCGACATCCGTTCCGTAGCCGTTAGGACTCGAATCGCCGTTCTTTACGTTCTGCTGAATTACATGCACTAGCAAATTCGCTTGGTCAACGGCTCGAATAATGGCGACATGGCCAAGTCCGGAACCGGTTTCATTGAAGCAGAGAATGTCACCGACCTGCGGTGCTGTTGTACTGCCATTGGCGTAGGCCGCTAATTGCATAATCGATGCGCTGCCAAAAAACTGCCAAGCATTCAATCCGCCACTCAAACCACGAAGGTTCAATCCGTATTGTGTGTAGTAATATCGCTGCACATACTCCACACATTGCCACTCTAGGCCCACATCCACGCTCCCAATGTAGTTGTGAATTCCACTGTCGTAGGTCCCGCTACCGTTCGAGTAGTTTGCCACGCCATTGAATGAGCCCAGTGCCGTACCCCACGGCTGCGTCCCCAAGCACTTTCCCGCTAAGATCGTGCAGGACATGAATGTCAAAATAGACAAGCCCCTGAGAGTTGAATGCATTTTCATACTTGCAGCTTTCCTTTTGATTGAAATTCGCAGTTTAAGGTGCGAGCGGTTTAGACGCTTGGACGCGGAAAAATGCGGAGACTGACCAGAGCCGCAAGTTCCCGTTCCGATAAGTTTGCTCGCCTCCAAAGGCAACTCGCCTCAGTTAATTGACTGTCGCTCCGACGTGAGAGTACATCTTCGCGCAGACGCGGCGCGATCGGGGCATGTAGAATCAAGCCCCGCGGGGTGACGCACGCGTTTGTAAACCTGCCGGCGTGTTGAATCAAGAAGAATCGGAAGAGGAAAGCTATCAGCCGTCGGCTCTCAGCAGTCAGCGAGCAAAAAGGAGGTCAAATCATCCGCCTGCTCCAACTCGCCGACGCCTCATGACGCTTCCACCTTCGCGAAAGCGCCGCAGCTTCGGCGGAGGCCCTTGACGACGGCGCGGCTACGGCGGACAGGGAAGTCAGGAGACAGGAGGCACGCAATCAGGAGACAAGAGCCCGCCGTTCTTGAGGGCGGTGCTAAGTTGCGGCTGCTGGTGAACGCGCTCGCGGTTCGGGATTGTCGAAACCTCTCCAGTTCGTTACACTGCGCGACATGCCAAGGACGTGTTCGCGGAGGCGAACAAAAAAATGATCGCCGCATTGCTTAAGGCTTCAGCTTCACAACCTGTCTGGGTATTGTCGTCCCGATGAGCACGATGGAGTTCTTTCATACGAAACTTGGAAGGATCTATCTGGGCGACGCGCTTGATTTGATGAGTACTCAGGTCGCCGATGCTTCTGTCGATTTTAATACGACGAGCCCCCCATTCGGTCTGGTTCGCAAGAAGACGTACGGCAACGTCGACGCGGAATGGGCTTACTCGTGATTGAATTGTTTCCAAGCCCTTGGCGCCGGACATTCGAGTCTTTTCTCGAAGGTGTCTCATCCGATTTGCTGATTGCCAGTCCATACATAAAGACGGCTGAGGCCAAATGGATATGTGACGCCTTGTCCAGCCGTCCCATCCGTCTGCGCGTCTTCACAGATGTTCGCAGCGATAGCGTCCTGAACGGATCGCTGGATATGCCTGCGCTGAGGTTGTTCGCTCAGGTGGCAAATGACTCAAAGATAATCGCCGTGCCCAAACTCCACGCCAAGGTGTACCTGCGAGATGAAGACTTTGCGATTGTTACCTCGGCGAACCTAACACCATCAGGTCTGGAAATGAACTACGAGTACGGTGTTGGGCTGCGCGAGCCAGGATTGGTTCGGAGAATCCGATCCGATCTTGAATCGTATGGGCGCGTCGGTAGCCAGATAAGCCCGGAATTGCTGGATGACATTTCCAAGGTCGGCGATGAGTTGGTGGACGAATTCGATCGCGTCCAACGTTCGGCCAGAGCGGAACTCCGGCAAAGGTTCAATCAGAAGCTGCGGAAAGCCAGAGTTCAGTTCCTTCGAGCCCAGGTGGGGAATCGCTCCGCGCACAGTCTTTACTCGGACGCCATCGTTTACGTTTTGTCCAAGGGACCCTTGACCACGGCTGAACTTCACCCCCGTATCCAGCAGGTTTTGCCCGATTTGTGTGATGACTCGGTCGAACTCGTTATCAATGGCCAGCGTTTTGGCAAGCGGTGGAAACACGCGGTCCGCAACGCACAGCAGTTTTTGAAGCGGCAAGGGGTGATAACGTTCGATGGGAAGAAGTGGTCGCTGGTGGCTTCCGCCCGATGAGCCTTCGTCAATGCCGCTTTTCCGAATTACCCGACGACGTGCAAACATTCTTATCCGAAATGGTCGGGTGCTCGGGCACCGAAGAGCTTTTGGATCGTTTGCGACGGCATCGGTTCAAGATCCGAAATGTGCCGGCAAGCGCATTTCCTGCCGTCCCGGTTTGGACCGATTATCGAGATCGAGCGTACACGGAGGAAATGGTTGGGAAAAGTCTTCCACCGGCGATCATTTGTGGGAAACAGTGGCTTGACGGAAGACACCGAGTCTGGGCGTGGCGCAGAGCGGGGAGAGAACAAATCCCTTGCATCGACTTGGCTGAGATTGGGTTTTCCTATCCATTCAAGCCGGTGGCGACCTTGAATATCTAACATCTCTTCGAACCCGTCCCTTCTAAGCCGCGCGATGTGAAGAACCTGACGCCGCCGTGAGGCGAGGTCTGATTCGTTCGAGAACACTCCATGGTTGCGTACGCCATCGCCTTCAGCCGTTCTGCCCGCAAACAACTGGAGGAGCGTCCACCACAGTTTGAAAGCGGATCAGTCGCCACTTGACTCCCCGACCCCGCGTCGGTATAGAAAACGCCAGCCGGCTGGCAGGGTCCTGTAGGCGTGACGAGATGAGATCCAATCAATCGACCGACACTCCGCAGTCGAGCCTGCCATCGGCCGGGCTGCCGTCGAATCTCCAGAAAACGTCGACCCTGTCCGGGCAACTTCCTGCGACCGAGCAGTTGAATGGCCGGGCGTATTCCCGTCTCGGCTACCACTGGCGGGTTGCGTCTCCTGCCGATTGGTCGTATCTGCAAACCTTTCAATGTCTGAACGGCCCCGACGCCTCCACGAACAAGAGATTGAGACGGCAGTTTGGTGATCTGTCTCGGTGGGAGATTCGCAGCTCCACAACAGATGCAGGCCGCATTCAAATCGGCGAGATCGATCTCGACAGTCTGTGGGTGGGACATTCGGCGGGATTCAAACAAGCGATTGCATCGTTTCCGGTGCCGTCGAGCTTGGGCCACGTGGCGAAAATGTCGGTCATTCGCAATCGGCTGAAGCAGAACGGCGTGGCAGTGCTGTGTCTGGGCGCGCTCAACGGTTTCGAGGGGTTGTTGGTCAAGCAAACCAACGAAACGGCCCGGGTGATTTGCACGGATGTTGTGCGGCCGGAGAGCCCGCCATACCACGAGATCACGGTCGTGTCACACCAGGAACTGACCCGGACATTTCAGCCGTCGAGTTTTGACGTGATTTATTCGAGCCACACGCTCGAGCACGTCTACAGCGATCTGGGGGTTTTGTTCGCGGATCTGTATTCGCTGCTGAAGCCGGGCGGCACGTTCATCTCCGCGTTGCCGTGTGAAACCAACCCCAACAACCCGGTCTCCAACCGGATGCTGGACGTCATTCGGAGGAATTCACCCTTCAGTTACCTCACTGTTTCGCCGGCGCACCCGTGGAAGACGGATGTGTTTGACATCCATGACCGGCTCGAGGCGGTTGGTTTCAAGGACATCCGGTTTTATCCCACGGAAGACGCCCTGAATCGGTTGTCCCAGGTGGCCTGGCCGGATGTGGGGGCCGGCCCGGTTCGGCCCGGCTCTCCGACGCAACACGTACCGCACCGGACCCAGCGGTTCCTGGTGCGGATTTTGGCGACGAGAGATTTGTTTGAGGCGTTCGTCACGTTGTATTACGCGGGGGCCTCCCGATCCGTGCATCGTGAGAAACACTTCGATATCGAGATTCTTTTCACCGCCGAGAAATGACGAGGATAACGCCATGACCAAACTGTACCGACTCTACGTCAAACTGGTTTCGAAACTGCAGTCACCGTTTTTGCTGGTGATCCGGTTGTACTGGGGCTGGCAGTTTTTCCTGACGGGGAAAGGCAAACTCTTGCATCTCGACAAGGTTGCCGGGTTCTTCGCCAGCCTCCATATCCCGATGCCCAAATTCAACGCGGCTCTGACCGGGAGTGTGGAATGTTCGTGTGGCCTGCTGTTGCTGCTGGGGCTGGGTTCGCGCATCGCGACCGTGCCTCTACTCATTGTCCTGACCGTGGCCTATCTGACCGCGGATTTCGACAAGGTTCAGCACATCTTCACCAATCCCGACGGATTTCTGTCCGCCACGCCGTTCCTGTTCATGTTCGCGGTAGCAATTGTCTGGATCTTTGGTCCCGGCGTGTTCTCGCTCGATGCAATCATTGCGAAACTGCGCGGACAGAAGAAGGGGTAATGGCGCGAGACGGGAGGATGTAGCCACGGCGCTCCCTGCCCCGAAAGCTTTCGGGGTGAATCGCCGTGCCGGGAATGCGCCCCGACAGAGCGGGACGGCTACAACCCGATTTGCTTTCGGGGGCTGAATGGATTAGCTTCGTGCCTGGTGGCGAGAGTTCACGTGGATCCAGGGCTGGGGGCGCATTGCGTCCTGCCGTTTGAAACGAGCGGGCCGGAACGCGCATCCTAAGCCAAGCGTGAGACCGGGCCTGTTTCTGTCTGGCGTGACGGAAGCGGGGACCCGAAAAACAAACCCAACATCCAGGAGGAGTCGCAGTGAAGAGAACGACGACAGTATTGGTCGCAGGTGCCGCCATGGCCGGCTTGATGACCGGCGCCGCGGCACGGATGTATGCCAGCCAACCCACGACGAGCACGACGGGCACCAGCCTGTCGAGTTGGGGCAAGATGGACGACTCAGGCGTCAAGGGCAAGCACGACTGCAAAGGCAAGAACGACTGCAAAGGTCAGGGCGGCTGCGAGTCGAGCGACAACGGCTGCAAGGGCAAGAATTCCTGCAAGGGCAAGGGCGGCTGTAACACGAACAAGCCCTGAGAACTGCCGACTCAGCGTTTGAGTGACGTGGGAGCGGCGGCCGGCCGCTCCCACCACCAAACCTCGTCCCCATGCCCGCGAATCCGTTCAACGCCTTCACCGATTACGGCATCGGCATCGGCCTGCGCGTGCCGCATTACCAGCACATCCTCTCCAAGAAACCCGTCGTCGATTGGTTCGAGATCATTTCCGAGAACTTCATGGTCGACGGTGGCCGTCCGTTGCACGTGCTCGACCAGATCCTCGAACAATACCGCGTCGTCCAACACGGCGTGTCGATGTACTTCGGTTCGGCTGACAAGCTGAACCGCGAGCATCTCAAGCGATTGAAGAATCTCGTGAAACGCACGAAGACGCCGTGGCTCTCCGATCACCTGTGCTGGGGCAGCGTCGACGGCACCTACACGCACGACCTGCTGCCCATGCCGTACACGCACGAGGCGGCAAGAATCACTGCTGAGAAAATCCGCGCCGTGCGCGACTTCGTCGAGGTGCCCATCGCCGTCGAGAACGTCAGCAGTTACGCCGAGTTCCACGTTTCCGAGATGACCGAGTGGGAGTTCCTCACCGAGGTCGTCGAGAAAGCCGACTGCGGCATTCTGCTCGACGTGAACAACATTTACGTCTCGTCGATGAACCACAACTTCAATCCGTACGACTACGTCAACAACATCCCGCACCACCGGGTCGCCCAGTTCCACATCGCCGGCCACTCCAAATACCGCAAATACATTCTCGATACGCACGATCATCCGGTCATCGACCCGGTCTGGAAACTGTACGGGCACGCCATCCGGCTCGTCGGCCCGACGGCCACGTTGCTGGAGTGGGACGCGCACATCCCGTCGTTCGACGAGGTCCACCATGAAGCTCTCAAGGCGAACCGATTCCTCGCGGAGCACGCCACCGCGGCTGCGTGACGTGCAGGCTGCGGTGGCCGGTGCCATCATGCGTCCGCTGGCGCCGCGCGGACGCATGCAGCCGGCGTCGCGGGCGACGGCCGACAGATTCATCAAACCCAACGACCGGCTCACGTCGTTCGAACGGCTCGAGATCTATAACCGGCAATATTGGTTTCGGCTTCTCGACTGTTTCTACGACGATTATCCCGGCCTGCGGGCCGTGCTCGGGGACCGAAGATTCGACCGGCTGGCCCGCGCTTACCTGGCCCGGTATCCGTCGGTGTCATTCTCGCTGCGCAATCTCGGTCGCCGGCTCGAGAAATTCCTCCGCGAAGAGCCGAAATGGACCGTGCCGCATCCGGTCCTGGCATTGGACATGGCCCGTCTGGAATGGGCGCACATCGTCGCGTTCGACGAAGCCGCCGAACCGGTCATCGATGTGGACGATCTGCTCGGACGCGATCCATCCAAGGTCCGGCTGGCGTTGCAGCCGTACCTCACGTTGTTGGACGTGAGTTATCCCGTGGACGATCTGCTCCTCGCTGCCAAGAAAAGGGACGACGGGTTGCGTGCCGAAGCCAGCAACGCCGTTGAACTGAGCCACAAACGGGCCGCGCGCCTCACCTTCCGGCGTTTGAAACCGCAACCGCTCTACATCGTCGTGCATCGGATGAACCTGTCGGTTTATTACAAGCCGCTGACGCGCGAACAGTTTGAAGTCCTGCGAGCGCTACAGCGGGGTACGACGTTGGAGAAAGCCTGTGCCAAAGCCGCGCGGGCCAGGCCGGCCGCGGTGCAAAAGTGGTTCCAGTCCTGGGCATCCTTCGGTTGGTTCTGCCGGCGGTGACTGACTGGCAGATTTGTTTGGCCGCATAGAGGCGCAAGAAACGTCGGTCGGGCACGCACATCTCTCATCTCCGAGCCTGGCGACAACCCCGTCTGGCAATCCCAAGCGGAAGTAGCATTCCCAGTTCGGCTTGGCTATACTGGGCGACGTGGATCAAGACAAGATTGACCGTGCGCTCGCCGAGATTCGCGCTCAAACCGATCCGACGGTAAAAAGTCAGGTACTGGCGTCGCTGTGCTGTGCCCTTTTTCGTGAACGCGGTATCGACCTGGTTGTGGTCGGAGGTTCGGCGATCGAGTTCTACACTGAGGGTGCCTATGCATCCGGCGACCTCGATTTGTGCCCCGTGGATGCTGCACGGCCTATCCCCTTGCGTTTACGCCAGGGTGTCATGGGGCAACTCGGCGGCAAAGGCGGTCCCCGCAGTTGGGAAGTTGCCGGCATGTTCGTCGATCTGCTCGGGCCGGTCGAAACGGAGTCCACCACCTCGTTCCGCAAGTTGCAGGGGCCGTACGGCGAAGTGTTGTTGATGAAACCCGAGGACTTGCTGGTAGAACGCGTGCTGGTTTCAGTTTATCCGCAGCCCAATGCCGAAGCGCTCGCCTGCGCCCGCGCGCTCATCGCCGTCGGTCTGACCGGCCAAGTCGATGTGAACTGGAACGAAGTCAAACGGCTTGCCCGTTCGCCAAACTACTGTAATTTTGAAGCGTGCCAGAAGCTCGTTGCCGAAATCGCCCGTGAACTCAAAACCAAAAATCCCTTCGATACCGATTGACCGTCCCATTTCGTGGGAGGACTGGCTCGCCGGTCGCGCCGCCCGCCGTGCGACCAGCCGGCGCGTTGGCCCAGCCACGATCCGTCGCCAACGCAGTTCGAGCGACCGCTGCTTGAAAAGGCTCTTCAACGGAAACCGCGGACCTGCATCTCCTGGTTGAAGAAGAAGAGCCAAAGCAGCACGCGATGTCGTCTATCCTAGCGCCCTATTTCCCATTCGCCGGCGCAACGCTGGTGAAAGCCTGCGGGAAAGCTGCGCACGTCAAGCCCGCGACCGCCTCCGGGAGATGTGACCGCCTTTGCCAAGTCGAATTTGCCCCTGCTCAGTCACGCTGGAGAAAACCTATTCCTGCGGGCTATTTCGAGCCGAGTCGTCGGCGTATTTCGGTTGAGGAGATTCCACCGTGCCGGGCTTGACGCCTCCGAGAGCGTTCAATCAGGGCGAGAAACTTGGGGTCGGTGCTTAGGGCAATTGTTTCCAGATCGGCGTTCTTGATCGAAACCACGGCGGCAACGGGCCTGCCGTTCGTCGTGACGACGACAGGACCATGCTTCGCCTCGCGGGCATACTTGGCGAGCGGCGCCTTCGCGTGTTTCATGTCAACGGTCATCATAAGCCATCGAGACGGCGAAACATAGCAGGCTGGCGAAGGCGATGTCGAAATCAAATTCTCGCTTTCGTCGTTTTGAACGGACATATTACTACGATGCCGACTCAAGGTGAACTGCAACCGGCGATTCGCGTCGTGATGATGCCGAAGGACACCAACGCGTTCGGGACGATCTTTGGCGGCGTCATCCTGAATTACCTGGACCTTGCCGGAGTCGTCGAGGCCCGGCGGCATTCCTCCCGAAAGCTGGTGACCGTTGCGATGCACGAGGTCAAGTTCATCGCGCCGGTGTACGTCGGCGACCTCGTCAGCTTTTATACCGAGACGGTCAAACGGGGCACCAAATCGGTCACCGTGCGCGTGACGGTAGACGCCAAACGTTCCGCGCCGCCGCACGAGGAGGTTCGGGTGACGAGCGCGGAAATTGTGTACGTAGCCATCGATGAGAACGGCAAGGCGGTTCCGGTTCGATAACCGCCGCGAGAGAGACGTTTACCCGCCTCCGGCGGCGCCAAAGGCGGCCAGGGGCGACCAGGGCTCGCGCCACCAGTACTGCACGGGGAGGAATATGAGAGTCATTGAAATCGCGTTTACGGTCTATCCGGTCACCGACTCCCAGCGGGCGCGCCGGTTTTACGAAGGCACTTTGGGTCTGACGGCGTCACGCGTGTTCGGCAACGAGAAGGCCGGCATGATCGAGTATGACATCGGGCCGGGCACGCTCGGCATCGGCTTCGGGTATCCGGGGTTCAATCCGTCGGCGGGCGGCGGTTGCGCGGCGCTCGAGGTCGACGATTTCAACGCGGCCATCAACCGGCTCCGGCGGGACGGCATCAAGTTCGTCGTCGACCCCACGGAGACACCGGTCTGTCACCTCGCCATCGTGTCCGATCCCGATGGCAATTCCGTGACGATTCATAAGAGGAAGGCTGGTTGAGAGAGAATCGGAAAGCCCGGTTTTGTATTGTTCCCTGGCCGGCCGTTCAGTACATTCGCGGCGTTTGTTTCAGCCCGTTTGTCCAATCCTCGCTGTGCGAGGGGTGATTCGATGCATTTGTCCGACGACGACCGAAAACGCTACAGCCGCCAGATGCTGATTGACGGCTGGGGTGAGGCGGCCCAAGTCAAACTGAAAAACTCCACGGTCTTTGTCGCCGGCGCGGGCGGACTCGGTTCCCCTGCGTCCATTTACCTCGCAGTCGCCGGCGTGGGCCACATCAAGCTTTGCGATTTCGACGCGCCCGAACTCGTCAACCTCAACCGCCAGATCCTCCACGACGATTCGCGCATCGGCACCAACAAGGCCATCTCCGGGAAAGCCACGCTCGAACGCCTGAACCCGTCGATTCGTGTGACGGCCGTCACGGAAAGAATCGAGGCGGCGAACGTCGACGCGCTGGTGGGCGACGCGAAAGTGATTGTGGATTGCATGGACAATTTCCCGACGCGCTATCTGCTGAACGAGTGCGCGATACGCAAGCAGATCCCGCTCGTTCACGGCAGCATCTGGGGATTGGAAGGCCGCCTCACGTTCGTCCAGTCGCCGGAAACGCCGTGTCTGCGCTGCATCTTTCCCGAGTCGCCACCGAAAGAGGTGTTCCCCGTGCTCGGCGCGACCCCGGGCGTCATCGGCGTGATGGAAGCGATGGAGGCCTTGAAATACCTGACCGGCGTCGGTCGCAACCTCAAAGGTCGACTCATGTTGTGGAGCGGTGCCGACGGCGATGTCCGCGTGCTCAAGGTGCGCCGCGACCCGAACTGCCCGACCTGTTCTCAGCGCCGCTGATGTAAGGCGGCTTCGAGTTGTGCGGACGACACCCCCGTGACCCGCACGACCTTGTTACGGTTGGTCTCGCCGCTCACGATCTCCACCTGTCGGCGCTTTACCCCGAGCCACTCGGCGAGCACCTCGACGACCGCCTCGTTGGCGCGGCCGTCTTCGGGTGGAGCGGTGACGTACACTTTGAGGCCGCCGCCCGCCGCGGGTTGGACGGCGTTCCGTTTCGCGCGCGGCTGCACGCGCACGAGGAAGGTGGTGCGTTCGACCTCCATGACGTCGACGAGCTTACCATCTTGGTTCGGGGATGGCTACGGCTTCACAACAACATCGGTCAGGACGTCGGCTCCGAGGTGTTTGGTCGCCGGGTCCTTGCTCCCGCAACCTTTGTCACGGATGGCCGGGTTGGGCGGACGCGGACAGACGTCGTTGGACATTTGCGTGTCAGCGTTGCCGTCGAGTGCGGCGTGGTTGAGCGTGACGGTGTAGCGGAAGTCCGCGTGCCCGGCGCCGCGGGTGGGATCGCTGGCGCAGTCGAACGTAACGTTGTAGACGACGGTGAGTTTTTTCTTCGGTGCAAGCACGAGTGGGAAGCCCCTTCTGGGCACGACGATTTGCGGAGTGGGCGACGCACAGGTGCCGAGGGACTCGACGGCCAAGGTTACCAAACCCCTGAGTTCTTCGATGGTGTCGATGGTTTCGGCCTGTGGTCCAAGATTCTGGAGCACGACTTTGACAGGCTTGGTCTGGCTCGGCTTGGTGGTGCTGAGGTGGATTCTCTTCGGTGGTTTGACGCTCAGGACGGTCAGGTCGTGTGGCGTCGCCAGCGATCCGAGGACGATCACGTTGAAGGTGCAGGTGTTGGTGTTGGAAGTAGAATCAATCGCCATACAGGTAACGGTGTTCGTGCCGAGTGGGAAGGTGCTGCCGGACGAAGCCGCACAACTGGCAGTAACGGTGCCGTCGCAATAGGCGCCGGCTGTGGGCGCCCCGAAGGTAATGTCGGCTTGGGTCTGACCGATGGGGAGATTGGTCACGATGTCGCCGGGACACACGATCCACGGCGGCGGGCTGATCTTGACGGTGACGTTGAACGAACACGTGGCGGTGCCGTAATTGTTGGAGGCGAGGCAATTCACGGTCCAGGTGCCCGCCGGAAATGGATACGGAGCGGAGAGGTCGACGTTGCTGATGTTGCCAATGTTGCACCTAAAGGCAGGCGTGGGCGTGCCACTGCGGGTCACGGTGCAGTCGACCAGGGGCGTGCAGCCGCCGGCAGTGTTGGTGACGATGTCCCCCGGGCAGGCGATTTCCGGGGCGACGCCGAGCCACACCATGGTGGCTTGGCGACCGAACCGGTACACGCCGATGTTGCCTACGGCAAGAACGGTGTCTGTCCCGATGTCGCTACCCGTGTAGGTGAAGCTGGCTTGGCCATCGCCATCGGTGACCACGTTCGTGGGACTGATGGCTTGGGTACCCGAGACGCTGAAACTCACGGCCACGCCGGCCGCGGGCAGACCGTTGACGGCGACAGTGGCGGTAACCGTGCGGGCGGTGCCGACGGTGTTGGTGGCCAGCTCGGGATCCAACGCGCAGAGAGGGATGTCCTCACAATATGCCGGATCGGAAAGGACCCGGCCGAGGGATGGTGAATCGAGCTTGTCCCAGATGCTGTCGTCGGGGTTGGCGGTTGTCCAGCAGTTGGATGCGGCGTGGATATCGGTGAACGGCGCCGGACCGCTTGGCTGCTCCAATTCCACATCGGACGCGCCGGGATTGTGAAAGTAGTTCTGGCCCGCCGACTGGAACGGGCCGCCGCCGAGATCGATTTCTTCGTACGGCATGTCGTCGACCAGAACGGCGTTGCTGTCGCAGTTGACGAATTCATTGTGCTCGATTTTGACGCGGTTGCTGTCGTCGGCCGTGCCATGGACCCGGAGGCCGGTCGGCATTCCGCCAAACAGATTCCCGCAGATCGTCACGGTGTTGGAGTACCCGTTGACGCCGACCGCCTGGTTTCCCATGGCGATCGGTGAGTCACCGCCGGGCACGCGATAGAAGTCGCAATTGGTGATCACGATGGTGGTCCCATTGTAGAGCCGAATGCACTCCCCCCAACTCAATCGGGACGCGCGGATCATCGAGCTGTCCACTTGGACATCGTTCGACAGGTACGGGTAATAGCCGGTGTCGATGTTGATGGTATGATCGATGTGGCCGCTCTGCTGGGTCAGGTGGAAGATGCGGGCCACGCAGCCGTCCAACGCCAACCCGAGGTCGCATTGCCCGCTATAGAGGCTGGCCCGGGTATCGAGTGCCATGTTGGTGGCGTACAGCGTGCCGTCGATGACCGTCACCATATAATTGGCGATCGTGTTGAGTGACACGTCGTTGAGGACCACGATCGTGTTGGACGCGACGATCCCATGCGCCACATATCCCGGCCAGAGCCCCAGTGGCTGGACCTGCGTCGTCGAGTGGATTCCAGCGATCACCTGAGACGCCGAAAAGAGGTCACCCGTAACGGACGAACCGCCGCTGATGTCCATTCCCGCCAACTCGACGACGCCCGGGGAGTTGACCAGAACGAGCGGGTCATTGGTATGGTGGACGAAGCAAGTTGCCGATCCGGAGCCGATGATCCGCACCGGTTTGAGGATGTTCAGGTACTCCCGGTAGATGCCCGGCTGCACCTGGATCGTGTCGTTGGGACTGGCGGCGTCGATCGCCGCCTGGATGGTCGGGTAATCATTGGTCACCAGGATGACGGCGCCGAACGCCGCGGGCGCCAAGCACAATCCCAACGCGGCCACTGCACAACGTGGAGCACCTCTCCACCTCCTTGCGCTCACAGGGGCGACTCTCTCCGAAGCCGCCCCATTTGTCGACCACAATTCGCTGGCCGCGCGGACCTGCATCACCCGCTCGATCGGAACGATCTCGACTCGCTTGCGTTTCCGGGACCGCTACGGCTTCTGGACGACCTCGGTGAAGACGTCGGCTCCCAGTTGTTTGGTCACGGGATCTTTGGCTCCGCAACCTTTGTCGCTGCCGCTGGGGCCGCGCGGGCAATGGTCGTTGGTGGGATTGGCGTCGGCTCGGCCATCCAGCGCGGCGTGGTCGAGCGTAACCGTATAGCGGAAGTCTTCGTGCCCGACACCGCGGGCGGGATCGTTGACGCAGTCGAATGTGACCTTGTAGACGACCGTGAGTCTCTTCTTCGGCGCGAGCTTGAGCGGGAAGTTCGTCTTCGGCACGACGATTTGCGGAACGGGCGAGGGGCAGGTGCCGAGCGATTGGACGGTCAACGCGACCAGGTTCGTGAGTTCTCCGATGGTATCGATGGTTACGGTCTGGGATCCGACGTTCCGAATCGCTATTCTGACGGGCTTGGTCTGGCTGGGCTTCTTGGTGCTGAGGCTGATTTTCTTGGGCGGCTTGACGCTCAGGACGGCCAGGTCGTCGGGCGACGGAGCCGGTTGCTGCACGATGACGCGGAAGGTGCACGCGTTCGTGTTGCCCGAAGTATCGGTCACGGTGGATACGACCGTATTGGTGCCGAGAAAGAAGGTCGAGCCACTGGCCGGGACGCTGCTGACGCTGGCCACGCTGCAATTGTCGCTGGTGGCGGGCGCGTCGAAGTTGACAACGGCGTTGGTGACATCGGCTGGCACGTTGGTAACGATGTCGTTACACGGTCCGATGGCGGGAGGGGTGGTGTCGGCGACGATGATCTGCGCGTTGCAGGTATTGGAGGCGCCTTGGTCGTCGAAGACGGTCAGGGTGACGTCGTTTCTGCCCTCGGTGTAGGGCCCGGCGGGATTCAGCGATCGGCTGGTAATGGTGCCGTCATTGTCGAACGAACCGGCATCCACCTCAAGTGGCGAAACGTTCGCCTGGCAGTTGACATCGGCACTCACGGTGATGTTGCTGCACTGGGCGACGGGTGGCTGGTTGGGCAAGCCGAGCACGATGACATGGAAGGTACAGACGTTGGTATTGCTGGCGCCGTCGACGGCAGTGCAGGTAACAGTATTGGTGCCGAGTGCGAAGGCGGAGCCGGAAGCTGGGGAGCAGTAGTTGGTGACGGCACCGCAGTTGTCGCTGGCGGTCGGCGCGCCGAACGCGACGTTCACCTGGGTCTGGCCGAAGGGGATGTTGGTCGCAACATCGCCGACGCAGCTGATTTTCGGCGGTTCGTTGTCGCTGACCGTGACGGTGAACGAGCATTGGGCCGTGCCGTAGGTGTTGGAGGCGGTGGCAGTCACGGTGGCAACGCCCGGAGCGAAACTGGTGCCGCTGGGCGGTTCATACGTGATGACGGGCGTCGGAGTACCCACGGCGCTCGCGTCATAGGAAAGGGTCCGGGCGCAAGTGCCGAGCGCCGTGTTGGTGACGATATCGGCCGGACAGGTGATTTGGGGAGACACGCCGATCCACACCTTGGTGGCGGTGCTGGTGGACGAGTTACCGTCGACCGTCGCAATCGCTTGGATCGTGTCGGAGCCGATGCCCCCATCACCGGTGTAGAGAAAGCTGACGTGTCCGCCCGCGTCGGTCGTTTCGTTCGTGCCTTGGCCCACATTTGGTCCGCTGATCACGCTGAACGCGACGGATGCGCTGGCCACGGGGTTGCCGTTGGTTGTCACCGTGGCGGTAACGGTATCGGCCAGGCCGACGACGTTGGTGGCGATTGCGGGCAGCAGGGAACAATTCACGACGAGGGGCGCGCAGTACGTCGGGTTGTACGTAACCCGCCCCAGGAGGCCGGAATCGAGTTGGTCAATAATACTGTCGTCGGGGTTCGCGGTCGTCCAGCAATTGGAGAGGGCGTGGATGTTGCCGGCCGAGCCACTCAATTCCACGTCGCGCGCATTGGGATTCGAGAACACGTTCTGTCCAGCCGACTGGGCCACACCGCCGCCCAGGTCGATTCCCTCGTACGACATGGAGACCTCGAGAAGGCCGTTGCTCTCACAGTTGGAGATCACATTGTGCTCGATCTTGATGACGTTGCTGTTGGGCAGCGAACCGAAGACCCGGATGCCCGTCGGGACATTGTCAATCACGTTTCCGACAATCACGACGGAGTTCGAATAAGCATTCACGCCGACCGCCTGGTTGCCGATCGTGACCGCCTCCCCGCCCGGCGCGCGATAGAAGTCGCAGTTGCTGATCACCACCGAACTCTCCGCATATGTCCGGACACACTCACCATAATCCAGGTGCGACGCTTGGATCGTGGAATTCTCAACGTGCACGTCGGAAAAGTTCGCCGGCAGATCGTTGATGTTGACGGTGTGATCGATCTGGCCGGCTTGCTGGGTCAACTGGTAGATGCGCGCGAAACAGCCCTTCAACTGAAATCCGATGTCCCATTGCTCCAGCAGGCTCCGCGTGTAAAGCGCCACGTTCGTGGCATAGAGCGAGCCATCGACGACGGTCACGGCGATGTTGCGCGTCAGGTTGACCGTGACGCCGTTGAGGGTCAGGGTGGTGTTGGACGCGACAATCCCTTCGGGTACTGACGGCGAGAAACCGCCCCCGAATGCCGGCTCGCCGCCACAAATTTCCATGCCGGCCAACTCGACGGCGCCGGCGGAGGTGATGGTAACCAACACGTCATTGGTCTGGTGAACGACGCAATTCGTGGATCCGGACCCGATGATGCTGAGCGGCTTGGTAATGGTCAGAAACTCGTCATAGCTGCCCGCTTGTACTTGAATCGTATCGTTCGGGTTGGCGGCGTCGATCGCCGCTTGAATGGTCGGATAGTCATTGGTTACGAGGATGACGGAGCCGAACGTCACTGGTGCGAGCCAGAGCACCATCGATACGACCCCCAGACCGTTTCTCCACCCCCTCACGCTCACGCGCCCACTTTCACAGAAACCCCGGCGGTTGTCGACCGCAATCGACTGGCCCGGGCTACCCGTCGGCGAGACCGTCAACACCTCGTGGCGATCACGCGGGGCGTGGATTGCCGGTTCGTCCGTGATGACCCGTAGTGTATGATGCAGCCGTGACACAGGTATTCTTCCTCATCGGCCCGACCGCGGTTGGCAAGAGCGCTGTGGCCATCGAGTTGGCCCGGTCGCTCAAAGCCGAGATCGTCTCGGCTGATTCGATGCAGGTGTACCGCGGGATGGACATCGGCACCGCGAAACCGACAAGGGACGAGTGCCAGGCAGTCCCGCACCACTTGATTGATGTATGCGAAGTGGATGAGCCGTTCGACCTGAAACGGTTTGTCACGCTCGCCCAATCACTGATCGCCAGTCTCCAATCACCAGTCATCATCTGCGGCGGCACCGGCCTGTACGTGCGCGCGTTGCGACGCGGACTGTTCGAGGGGCCGTCGCGCAATCCGAAATTGCGCGCCCGATTGGAGAAAATGACCCCCGCCGAATTGTTTGCGGAGTTGGAGAAAGCCGACCCGCTGACGGCTTCCCGCGTTGACCGGCATAACCCGCGTCGGCTGGTGCGCGCGCTGGAAGTGTTTTATGGGACGGGGAAGGGGATGGCGGAATTGCAGAGACAATGGAACCCCCCTCACCCTGACCCTCTCCCCGCAAGCGGGGCGAGGGGAGTCTCCTCTCCCCCGTCGTCTGGGAGAGAGGATCAAGGTGAGGAGGTTTGTTTCTGCCTGACCCGTGAACGGGCTGACCTGCACGCCCGGATCGAGCGTCGGATCGAGGAACAGATCGCGGCGGGATGGGTGGCCGAAGTGAAACGGCTGCTGGCGCGGGGATTGGAAAAGAACCCGACAGCGATGCAGGCGGCGGGTTACCGCGAACTCGTGGCCCATGCGCGTGGCGAATTGCCCCTGGACGAGGCGGTCGCGCTCATCAAAACGCGGACCCGGCAACTGGCGAAGCGACAATTGACTTGGTTTCGGCGCGAGCCTGATTTACAGTGGGTCGAGATCGGGCGAGATGAATCACCAGCGGAAACAGCCCAGCGCATTCTCAAGAACCTGTAGCGGCGGTCGCAGACCGCCGCTGCAACCGAGGAGAACAATTCGATAAGTTGAAGATGTACGACACGCAGGAGCCGCTCCGCGAACGCGCGCTCCTCATTGGGTTGGAGAGACCCGGCCACGACAAATGGGCCGTGAAAGATTCTCTCGACGAACTTCGCGAACTGGCGGTGTCCGCCGGCGCCGAAGTCGTCGATCTCCTCAGCCAGAAACGCGATAACCCCGCCGCGCCGACGTTTGTCGGTTCCGGCAAAGCCGAAGAACTCGCCGCCCGCTGCCGCGACACGGGAGCGAACATGGTGATCTTCGATGACGATCTGTCTCCCGCGCAAGGGCGCAACCTCGGCGACATCCTCGGCGAAAACGTCAAGGTGCTCGACCGCACCGAACTCATTCTCGACATTTTCGCGCAGCGCGCCCACACCCGCGAAGGCAAGATCCAGGTCGAACTGGCCCAGCTCCACTACATGCTGCCGCGGCTGGCGGGATTGTGGACCCACCTGTCGCGGCAACGCGGCGGCGTCGGCACGCGCGGTCCTGGCGAACAACAACTCGAAGTCGACCGCCGGCGGGTGCAGGAAAAAATCCACCGGCTCGAACGCGCGCTGGAAGAGGTGCGCAAGAACCGGCGGGTCGAACGCAGCGGCCGGCAACGGTTGCATTGGCCGCTGGTATCGATCATCGGCTACACCAACTCGGGCAAGAGCACGCTGATGAACGCGCTCACGGGCGCCAACGTGTTGGCCGAGGACAAATTGTTCGCGACGCTCGATCCGACGACGCGCAAGCTGCGGTTGCCAAACAACCAGAACATCCTGGTTTCCGACACGGTGGGGTTCCTCCGCAAATTGCCCCATCATCTGGTCGAATCGTTCAAAGCCACGCTGGAAGAGGTCGCCGAAGCCGACCTGCTACTGCACGTGGTGGATGTGAGCCATCCGCAGGCGCACGAGCAGATCGAGGCGGTCGAGATTGTGTTGAAAGAAATCGATGCGTGGGGTAAACCCACCGTGATCGCGCTGAACAAGATCGACCGGTTGGAGCCGGACGCGACGGTGTTGGAAAAATACCAGCGCGAGTTCGACCACGCGGTCCCGATCTCGGCGAAGCACGGCGGGCACCTCGATGCCTTGTTGGACGAGGTGGCCAACCAGCTCAAGGAACGCCGCGTGGACGTGACGCTGTCGATTCCCCACGACCGGGCAAAGACGATTGCGTTGGTGTACCGGAGCGGTTACGTAACGGCGCGCGAAATCGAGAATGGGAACGTGGTCTTGCGCGCGCAGATTCCGAAGGTGTTGGCCAGTGAATTGAAACCGTATGTGGTGGACGAGGACAGCCAACCGCTGTAGCCGAAGCGTGAGCTTCGGATGGCTCGTGGCGGCCGGAGCTTACGCTGCGGCTACAGCCGTCCTTGGCGACGCAACGCAGCCCGCGCCGGTGCGCGACTGGCAGTGGATCGTCATCCACCACAGCGCCACGCGGACGGGCGACGCCGAGGTGTTCGACGCGGCGCACCGGGCGCGCGGGATGATCAACGGCCTGGCCTACCATTTCGTCATCGACAACGGCACCGACGGCAAAGCCGACGGCTTCATCGAAACCGGCGCGCGCTGGATCAAACAGATGGCCGGCGGACATTGTCGTCAGGCCTTCATCAACGAGCAGGGCATCGGCATCTGCCTCGTCGGCGATTTTTCTGACGATCAGCCGACCGCCAAACAGATGGACTCGCTGGTCCTGCTCGTGCGCGGTTTGCAGGAACAATTCCATATTCCCGACGACCATGTACTCGGCCACGGCGAAGTGCTGGGCGAATTCACCGAATGCCCCGGCCGGGCGTTCCCGTGGAAAGAATTTCGGAAACGGCTCAACGAAAAGTTACCCGCGAATGAACGCGAATAAGCGCGAATCCAATTCGCGTCAATTCGCGTCGATTGGCGGGCCAACCAAGAACTCCTATCTCATTCGCGAGATGGCGCCGAACGAGCGTCCGCGCGAGCGCCTGCAGCATCACGGCGCCGGCGCGCTGGGCGACGCCGAGTTGATCGCCATCCTGCTGCGGACGGGCGTGCGCGGTCAATCCGCCGTCCAATTGGCACAGGAACTCCTGCGTCATCATCCCCTGGAACAACTGGTGAGCGCGCCGGTGGAGCAACTCGCCCAGATCAAGGGCATTGGCCGCGCCAAAGCCGTCCAGTTGAAAGCCGCCTTCGAATTGGCCAAACGCCTCAGCCGACCACGCGAGCGGGTGGTGGTCAACGACCCCGCCACCGCCGCCGGGGTCGTCCGCGACGAACTGCGCGATCTCGACCGCGAACGGTTTTGCGTACTGCTGCTCAATACCAAGAACGGACTGATTCGCGTGGCCGACGTGTCGCAAGGCTCGCTCAACGCGAGCATTGTCGAGCCGCGCGAAGTGTTCAAGGACGCCATTGCCGCATCGGCGGCGTCGATGATTCTCGTGCACAATCATCCGAGCGGCGACCCCACGCCGAGCAGCGAAGACATTTCGATTACGAAACGGCTCGTCAAAGCCGGCGAGCTGCTGAACATCGGCGTGCTCGACCACGTCGTCCTCGGCCACCGCGCTCCCGGGCGTGAACAGGACTATGTGAGCCTAAAGGAATTGGGGTTGATGTGATGAGCAGTTTATACAGCTAATATTGCCGCTAAAGCGGTGATTTGTGGCTTGTTATAGATGCAAATGGGCAGTCTACGGATATATTTGATATAATTTACTGCTTTGGCAGTAATTTAGTTGACATGTGAGCCGACATTGGTAAATTCCCAGTCAGATACGCATCTAATTACTGCTATGGCGGTAAAATATGAACCAGAAACTGAAGGATATTGTTAAGGAGCACCGCAAGCTCAGCGGTCTTACCCAAGCTCAAGTGGCGAAGCTTGCCGGGGTGGGAAAGACAGTCGTTTACGACATCGAACACGGCAAAGAATCGATTCAGTACGACACTCTCACCAAGATTCTTCGCGTACTCAACGTTTCCATCTCATTCCAGAGTCCGCTCTCCTCCGCGAGCAAGAACCAGCCGGATTGACAGCATGAGACAAGCTCAAGTCTTTCAAAACCGGCAACTGGCAGGGCTATTGGAGGAACTCAGTGGTGGCCGGTACCGTTTCACCTACGAAGAAAACTTCACGGGCGATCCGGTGTCACTGGCCATGCCGGCGACGCAGCGCGTGTATGAATTCAATCGCTTCCCGCCGGTCTTCGAAGGTTTGTTGCCGGAAGGCTATCAACTGGACGCATTGCTCCGCCGCAACAAGATTGATCGCAACGACCTCTTCGGGCAACTGATGGCGGTCGGGCAGGATGTCGTTGGTTCACTGACAATCACCGAGGTCGAATGAACCGCTGCCTCATCACCTACAACCCGATGACCGGCCCCGGTGATTACTCGGCAGAAGGATTGCGACTTCTCAACCGCAATCTGACTTCGCTGAAACGCCTGGAGTTTTCGGCCGAAGAACAACGTCAGGAAGCGATTGCGCGCGCGGGCAAGATGTCCATCCAGGGCATTCAGCCCAAGCTCAGCGCCGTGTTGAAAATCACGGAAAGGCGTTTCGAGATCGTCGATCGTGGCGGCACATACATTCTTAAGCCTCCGATTGTGGACTACCCCGAAGTGCCCCAGAACGAAGATCTCACGATGCGTCTGGCCAAAACGGTGGGGATTGAAGTTCCCGTCCACGGTTTGATCTACGGCCACGACGACACCCTCACCTACTTCATTCAGCGGTTTGACCGGCAGGGGCGAACGAAGGTCCCGGTGGAAGATTTCGCCCAGATCACCGGAGAGAGCCGCGAGACCAAGTATAACTCCTCGATGGAAAAGGTGGTGGCGGTCATTGACCAGTATTGCACGTTCCCGGTTGTCGAGCGCGTCAAGCTGTTCGAGCGCGTCCTGTTCAACTTCCTCATCGGCAATGAAGACATGCACCTCAAAAATTATGCATTGATCACCCGCGACCGAAGGGTTGAGCTGGCACCGGCCTTCGACTTCCTGAGCACGTCCATCGCCATCAAGAACCCCAAGGAGGAAATCGCCCTGCCGCTCAAGGGCAAGAAGTCCGGTCTGAGCAAGAAGGACTTGGTGGATTATTTTGGACGGGAGCGACTGGAGATCAACGACAGGGTTCTGGCGGAAACGCTGGAACGTTTTCAGCAGGCGATTCCGACCTGGCCCGGCCTCGTTCAGCAAAGCTTCCTTTCGGCCGGTATGCAGGACAAGTATGAGGCACTCTTGGCCGAGCGCACCAAGCCCCTTGGGTTAGCCGTCAGTTAACAGCCGTCAGTGGTCAGCCGGCAACTGAGAACCGTGAACCGTGAACTGAGAACCGATTCCGAGCTTGTCGAGGAATCTCGGTTCGCCTAGACTGCCATCGCTTCGGCCGTGTCCGCCGAAGCTCCAAGCATATAAGGACGAGGCCGAAGCCAACTCAACTGAGGGGAAGGCGGGACAAGGCCGTCTACAAGTCTCGGAGGTTAGGTCGAATTCTAAAGAGGAGGAGCCGACATGCAACTGGACGCGCTGGTATCTAATCTCGATCCTCATAAGACAGTCCTTTTCTTAGGTAGTGGGACATCGGTTGCATCAGGAGGATTGACGGCCGCCGCCTTAGCCGCTGCATTATGGGCCGATCTCATTGGTGGAGTAGCCCCGAGCGAGGACTTAACCGAACTATCTAGTATACTGTCTAATCGTGTCGGTCGTCCTGCATTAATTGGCTGTGTGAGGAAGCATCTTTCGACTCTCCAACCCACAGGCCCAATGCGAGCACTGGTGGGATATCAATGGGCGTCAGTGTACACGACCAATTATGATTGCGTTGTTGAGACTGCGTGCAGACAAATCCAGAAGCCAATCGTAGTCATTCGCTCAAATTACGACGATTATCAACAGATTGAGACTACTGGCCACATGCCGTTGCTGAAACTCCACGGGTGTCTGTCGCAGGACGTTGTGGATGGGCACCATGGGAGGATCGTAATCACGGAGGAAGATTACGAAATCGCGTGCGAGTATAGAGAAACCATGTTTCGTCGACTGGCATTCGAATTGTCGACTAAGAATGTTGTTATCGTTGGTCATTCCCTTCGAGATCCACATATCAAGCTGGATATTGTTAAGGCTGCAGAACTGAAGAGCAAACAAGGGGCACCCGGTCGGATAACCTTAGTTATTTTTGAGCGGGACGATGACCGAGCACAGCTTTACGAAAGAAAAGGGATCAGCGTTTGTGCCTCTTCGCTTGAGCAACTTACTGAAGCGTTGGCAAGGGAGTCCGAAGCGACAGGACGACCGCCTTTAGTGCAATCAGGAGAGGGTCTCTTAACACCCCGTCAAGCAGTCTGCACATTGAATACTCCAGAGGAGTCACAGAAGAAGAGCGATACGAAGAGGTTGTTTCACGGCGGAGAAGCAAGTTACGCGGACATCGAACAAGGGTTGACGTTTACGAGGACCTCTGAGGATCGCATAGTTGATGCGTTGAGGACAGGCACTCGAAGGTTTGCCGTGATTACTGGTGTGGCCGGAGTGGGTAAGACCAGTTTGGCTAGAAGAATAATGCACCGTCTTGCGAAGGCCGGGCTGATCTCATGGGAGTGGCGTAGAGAATTCGCGTTCCGCGCAGCCGAGTGGCTAAAGACGGACACAATTCTTCGAGAACAAGGCAAGGCTGCAGTGCTTTTCGTCGATGAATGCCTCCCGTTCATGAGACAAGTAAATGAACTGTGTGCTAGGTTAGTTCGCCACAATCATCCTGCTCTGCGAGTTCTGGTTACAGCTAATCATGCACAGTGGGTGCCGCGAATCAAAACGCCGGAAATCTTCAGGCACGGTATCATAGAGAAGCTCTCCGAGCTTAACGATGCGGAGATTGCTGACCTTATCACCCTCTTGGAATCGCGCCAGGATATCCGCAACCTTGTGCCTGCCAAATTCAACAATATGCCTCGGATGGCGCGGATGGAGCGTCTTCGAAGACGATGCAAATCAGATATGTTTGTCTGCTTGAAGCACATCTTCTCATTTCAGAGTCTTGATCAGATTTTGCTCGCGGAGTACGCGGAGCTGGACCCGACTCAACAGGACATCTACAGGTTGGTGTCATTCTTGGAGGCAGCGTGTGGTACGGTACACCGTCAAATCGTACTGAGGCTCGTTGACATCTTCGCCACGTCGTTGAATCAACGGTTGGCAGAACTGGAAGGATTAGTAGATGAGTATGACATCGACCCGGAGAGGGGGATCTTCGGATGGCGAACTCGGCATACAGTTATTGCGCAGGTATTGTCGCAGTACAAATTCGCCGATGAGGACGAGGTGACCGAAACGCTTCGAGCCGTAATCGAGGGGATTAATCCAACCATATGGCTTGAACTGAAAATGTTAAGGGAAATCTGCGGGTCGGAATGGGGAATAAACCAAGTTCCGAACCCCGAGGTGCGCGTTGAATTGCTCAGGCGAATTATCCAGATAGTTCCCACTGAGAGAGTTCCGCGGCACCGACTAATTACCGCCTTGCTTGAGCTGGAACAGTATGACGACGCGGAATTTGAGATCGAGGATGCGTTTAAAGTAGTGAGGCGCGACCCGCCGCTAGAGCGGTATAGGGTGCGGTTGTATATCGCGCGGGCGCTCCACCAACCGGGGATTATGCGCGAAGACAAAACAGCGTTGTTGCGTCGCGCAGAACGCTTCGCGCAGGAAGCCATCGCGCGATTCCCGGGTGACAAGCGAGCATACTTAACCTACGCCGATGTTGGCGACGCTCTCGCGCGAGTCGCCGGCGACAAATCTGTTTTGAATCACGCAATTCATGAGATGCAGCGAGCGTCGGAACACTTGCTTGACCCCGATTTCATTGAGACAATGAAAATATTCATGCGCCGGCATGGGTTCTAGATGCGCTCCGGTTGCTGATTCGTGGGTCATCGAACACGATCACTTCACGCTGGAAACGGCTTATCCAGCCAGCGTCATGCGTCAAGGTGGAGGTCGTCCACCAAGCTCTCGCAGGGCAGCGATAAATATGTGTAATTCGGAGATGCCCCATCCCGCCACCCGCAATCATTTGACGGGCGCCCGCGGTGCGACGATAATGCGGCGATAGCCAGCGTGTTTAAGATCACTCAACTTCCCAGTGGCGTGCGCGTGGCCACGGCCGAAATGGCGCACATGGAAAGCGTGTCCGTCGGACTGTGGGTCGGCATCGGCGGACGCTACGAGCCGGCCCGGCTCAGCGGCATCGCCCATTTCATCGAGCACATCCTGTTCAAGGGCACCCGACGCCGCACCGCCAGACAGATCAGCCAGACCGTCGAAGGCATCGGCGGCTACCTCAACGCGTTCACGGGCGAGGAAACCACCTGTTATTACGCGAAGGCCAGCCACCGTCATCTCGATACGTTGTTGGATGTGCTGGCCGATATGTATCTGCACCCGAAGTTCGCCGCCGCCGACATCGACAAGGAACGCGGCGTGATCAAGGAAGAGTTGCTCATGTACCGTGACCAGCCTGACCATTACGTGCATGAGTTGCTCACCGAAACGCTCTGGCCGGAACATCCACTTGGACGGACGCTCACGGGCACGCCCCAAACATTGGACGCAATGGATCGGGCGACCACTCTCGATTTCAAGCGCAAGAAATACGTCGCCGCCAACACGGTTGTCGCCGTCGCGGGCCATTGCCGGCACGACGATATCGTGGGCCGGGTGGACAAGATGTTGACGTTGCCGCGGAACGGCCGGTCGCCGGGTTTCCAGCCCGCGCGCAACGCCCAGCGCGCGCCGCGGCTCCGCTTCTTCACCAAAAACTGCGAACAATCGCATCTCGCCATCGGCATTCGCGGTTATTCCCGGCACGACCCGCGCCGGTACGCGCTGAAATTGTTGAGCGTCATTCTCGGCGAGAACATGAGTTCGCGCCTGTTCCAGGTAATCCGCGAACGGCATGGCCTCGCGTACTCGATCCAGTCGTCGACGAGCTATTTTGCCGACACGGGTGCGCTGCTGATTTCGGCCGGACTCGACACGAAACGATTGCCGCGGGCGCTGGCGTTGACGCTCGGCGAGATGCGCAAGATGGCGCGGCAGGGACCGTCCGCCGTCGAGGTGCGCCGAGCCAAGGATTACGCCGTCGGCCAGATGCGGCTCGGATTGGAGAGCACCGCCAACCGCATGATGTGGCTCGGCGAACATTTGCTCGGCTACGGCCGGATTCCCATCCCCGAAGAGATTGAGCGCGGAATCTCGAGCGTTACGGCGGACGAGATTCAGGAGGCCGGCGCCGATTTGTTCCGCGACCGGCGTCTGAACGCCGCCGTAATCACGCCCAGCAAAGACGAGCGGGCGGTGTCCTCTCTTTTGTCATTCTGAGCCTGCCCCGAAAGCTTTCGGGGCGGGCGAAGAATCTCTCGTTTGGCGGACAGCCCTTGTACCGGTCGTGAGACCCTTCGACAAGCTCAGGGTGACAACATTCGCGTTACTATTTCCCACACCAGCGCCGGCAGCGGCCACGCCCACGGGACGCGGAACTCGCGAAGTTCGTCGAGGATTTTCGTCACCGCGTACAGATGACGCATGCGTTCGGGCCGGTCGTGGTAGTACGTGATGAAATCGTAGAACCAGATTCCCCAAAACGCCCAGGTGGACAGATGTGATTCCAGCGCGAAGACGACGGAGGCCAGCAGCCCGTAGGCAACGAACTCGATTTTCCGCCGCCGCGGCAATTCGCGGAGCACGAGCCGGCGCTCTTCGGTCGCCATCTTGAATCGCAGCTCGAACACTTTCACTGTCAGCCCGAGCGGCGCAGCCGCAACGATCAGGAGCAGCACCCGCAGCCAATCCCAGCCGTGTACGCCGATCCAGTGGAGTTGGGCGACGTTCAGCAGCAGAATGGCTACGAACGCCCCGTTCATCAACCGGCGCCGGATGCGATCGTGCTGGGCCTCGCTGGGGTCCTGCATTCGGGTCGCGCCGCGCATGCCGCCGGGCGCGGCGTCGGGTGGACGCGGGGAAGGATTCATCTTTGGCGCGGATGATAATGCGGTGTATTCTTAAGGCAAACAAGAACCCGGTCGCAGGAGGTGACGACGTGCAACTGGATCTTACCGAGGAAGAGCGCCAGGAATTGGTCGAGATGGTTCGCAACGAACATGCGAACATCAATCCCGAGTTCCATCACACGAAAGAGCCTGCCTATCGTGAAGAATTGAAGAAACGGCAGGCGTTGCTGGAAGGCTTGCTCAGCCGGCTCGGCGGGCATGTGCGGTCTTCGCCGTGAGTCATTCCCCGGTCACCCTCACTCGGTCCCGGACCAGGCCCGTGGAACAGTTCGAGGAGTTTGCGGCCCGGCCCGGCTGCGTCTGGCTGGACACCGCCAGCGGCGAGGGCGTCTCGCTGCTGGCCGCCGAACCAGCGAAGGTGTTTCGCGCAAAAGGCGAACGCGGCGTGTTCGACCGTCTCCGGGCGGAACTGGAGGGCTGGCGCGGCTACGCCATCGGTTATTTCGGATACGATTTGAAGAACGAGATCGAACGGCTGCCGGCGCACGCCGTGGACGACCTCGGCCTGCCCGATTGCTGGTTCGGGTTCTACGACGATGTGCAGGTGTTCCATCGGACCGTCACACCTCAATACTCCAGTGCTCCAGCACTCCAGCACTCCAATCCCACGCTCCGCTCCAACTTCACACGCGAGTCTTACCGGGCGATGGTACTCCGCGCCAAGGAATACATCGCGGCGGGCGACGTTTATCAGGTCAATCTCTCCCAGCGGTTCCAGTGCGAGGTGACCGCGCCCGCGCCGGAGGTTTATCGGGCATTGCGGGCGTGGAATCCGGCGCCGTATGGCGCGTATCTCGACATCGGTGACGCGCAGATTCTGTCCACGTCGCCGGAATGTTTTCTGAACATCCGCGACCGTCACGTCGTCACCCGTCCCATCAAAGGCACACGGGCGCGCCAAGCGGTCGTGGAACGGGCGTCCCGCCCGTTCGATGCGGCATGGAACACAGGCGAGACGCCTGTGCCACTGGACCGGACAGGCGGGACGCCTGTCCTACCGGACGATCTCGCGATACGGGAGTTGCTCCGTTCGCCGAAGGACAACGCGGAATTGCTGATGATCACCGACCTCGAACGCAACGATCTCGGCAAAGTGTGCGAGTTCGGCAGCGTGTTTGTGTCGGAACTGCGGCGCGTGGAGACGTTCGCGACCGTGCATCATCTCGTGGCGACCGTTGAAGGCCGGCTGCGGCGCGACGTGAGCCACGTCGACTGCCTGCGGACCTGTTTCCCGGGCGGATCGATCACGGGGGCGCCGAAGATTCGCGCGATGGAGATCATCGACGAACTGGAGCCGCACGCCCGCGGCGTGTACTGCGGGGCGATCGGGTATTTTGGCCCGAACGGTAGATCGCAGTTCAACATTGCGATTCGGACGGTGGTGTATGTAGGACGGGCGTCTCGCCTGTCCAGCGACATGCATCAGAGAGGCGGGACGCCTGTCCTACCAGCGGGTGGGCGATTGACTTTTCACGCCGGTGGCGGCATCGTGGCGGACAGCGAGCCGGAGGCGGAGTACGACGAGACGCTCGCGAAAGCGCGAGGGATTCTCCATGCAATCGACCAGCTACGCGTTTGTTAACGGACGGTTCGTACCCGAAGCACAAGCCAGCGTGTCGATCTTCGACCGCGGATTTCTTTACGGCGAGGGCGTGTTTGAAACGATGCGCGTGTACGGCGGGCGCATGTTTCGCGCCGCCGAGCACATGGAACGGCTGTTCGCGGGACTGCAGACATTGGGCATCGAATCGGTATTCTCGCCCGAAGAACTGCGGGCGGTATGCCGGTCGCTCGCCGAGATGAACGGGGTGCCGGACGGCGCGGCCCGGGTGTATCGGACGCGCGATTCCACCGTTGCCACCGTGCGATCGCATCCGTTGGCGCCACGGAACCTGACGGCGATCGTGTCCACCGTGCGCCTCGACTCCCATCTTTCCCGGCACAAGACGGCGAATCGGTTGCCGTACATCCTGGCCCAACAAGAAGCCGCAACCGAGGGGGCCGACGAAGCCGTCCTGGTCAACTCCGCGGGACGGGTCGTCGAGTTCACCACCAGCAATCTGTTTGTGGTCAAGGACGGAGGCCTGTTCACGCCGTCGTTGGAAGACGGCCCGCTGCCCGGCATCACGCGCCGGGCGGTGCTGACGCTCGCGGCCGATCTTCAGATTCCCGTGAGCGAAACCGGTTTCGGCCCGGAGTTTCTCGAGACGGCCGACGAAGTGTTTGCCACGAACAGTCTCATTGAAATTGCGCCGGTGACGAATTGGGGGCCATCGCAGGACGTGACGCTGCAGCTCCAGAAAGCCTACCGCGACCTGGTACGGGAAGAATTGGGATTGTAGCCGCGAATCTTGGAGCCATGAACAAAACGACCGGAAGTCGTTGTAGCCGCGGCGCTCTGTCGCCGCGCTAGGAGCTTGGTTCCACACTCGTCGGGAAGCACGCCGGCAGAGCGGCGTGGCTACAAAACAGGCTTTTGTTAGGTGCTCTTATTCGCGGCTGCAGGTCGCGAGACAACGAACCGCGAGCGTGCTCGCGGGTACAATGCGGCGTTCTCAATACGCCCGGGCGACGAGGACGCGTTGCTTTGAGGCACCGCCGGTAAAGATGCAACGGCCTTCGCCCTTGGCTTCGTCGGGGATCTGATCGGCGAACGGAATGCAGCGGATCGTGGTTTCGTAACGCTCGGCCAGTTCGTCTTCCTTGTCGTGGTCGCCCGCCCAATGGACCCACGCGAATCCGCCGGGTGCGTCCTTGGCGAAGAACTTCTCGAACTCTTCCATCGTGTTGACGACGCACGAGCGTTTGGCGCGGAAGACCTTGGCGCGTTCGAGCAGCTCGCGCTGCATGGCGTCGAGCGTCGGTTTGATCGAGGCCAGCGCTTCGGCCCGGGGCAGGAACGTCTTGCGGCGTTTGCGGAGGTCCTGTTCGCTTTCACCGTCCTTTTCGAGTAAGAACCGGCGGACGAGGCAGAGGCTGCCCTTCTCCAGATCTTTCGGGCCAATCTCGATCCGGATCGGCACCCCTTTGGCTTCCCACTCGTAGTATTTCGCGCCGGGCATGATGCCGTCGCGGTCGTCGAGTTTGACAGCGAGTCCTTGCGCCTTGAGTTCGCCAACGACTTTGGTTGCTTCTTCGAGGACTTTGGCTTTCTCGGCGTCGTTTTTGAATATGGGCACGACGACGACGTGAACTGGCGCCAGCTTGGGTGGCAGCACGAGTCCGTTGTCGTCGGAGTGGGTCATGATGAGCGCGCCGACGAGCCGGGTCGACACGCCCCAACTCGTGGCGAAGACGTACTCGCGTTTGCCGTCCTTGTTGAGGAACGTGACATCGGAGCTTTTGGCAAAGTTCTGGCCGAGATAATGGCTCGTGCCCATCTGCAGGGCTTTGCCGTCCTGCATCATGCCTTCGATGCAGAGCGTTTCCAGCGCGCCGGCGAACCGTTCGCCGGGAGTTTTCTTGCCTTTGATGACGGGAACAGCGGCGACGTTCTCGGCGAAGTCGGCATACACGTCGAGCATCCGGAAGGTTTCCTCGAGCGCCTCGGCTTCGGTGGCGTGGGCCGTGTGACCTTCCTGCCAGAGGAACTCGGCGGTGCGCAGGAACAGCCGGGTGCGCATTTCCCAGCGAACGACGTTGGCCCATTGGTTGATCAGGATCGGCAGGTCGCGGTAGCTCTGGATCCAGTTTTTGTATTGGGCCCAGATGATCGTTTCGCTCGTGGGACGAATGACGAGCGGTTCCTCGAGCTTGGACTCAGGGTCGACTACCACCTCGCCATCGACGGATTTCAGCCGGTGATGAGTGACGATGGCGCATTCCTTGGCGAACCCGGCGGCGTGCTGTTCCTCCTTGGTGAGGAACGAGAGCGGGATGAACAGTGGGAAATAGGCATTGACGTGGCCCGTGGCCTTGAATCGGTCATCCAACTCGCGCTGCATTTTTTCCCAGATGGCGTACCCGTGGGGTTTGATGACCATGCAACCGCGCACGGGTGAATGCTCGGCGAGGTCGGCGCGCTTGATCACGTCGAGGTACCACTGCGCGTAGTCCTGGGCGCGCGGCGTCACGCTTGCCCCGACCTTGTCGGGGCTGGCGGCGTCGGTGGTTGCTGGCTTTCCTTTGTTCGGCTGAGTCATGCGGGATTGTCTGTAACGCAGACGCGGCGGGAATTCGAGCCGAAAAACCGTGGGCTGACCGGCTAAACCCTCACCCTGACCCCTGGTCGCCTCTGGCGCCGCCTGTGGCGGGTAAACCTCTCCCTTACGCAACAAGGGAGAGGGGACAACTACTGAATTTTGCGGTGAAGTTTCACAAAAAGGTTTTGACCGGGCCTCAAAAAGCTGTATAAGTGCGTCGTGTCCTGAAGGCCACGTAAAACGGGGAGGTCTTTGGGGCAAACAAGGAGGATTGGGGATGAATGCCGTTCTTGCAACGGGGGGCTTGTTGTACGCTTTTCAACAGGCCGAACTGCAGGGCAAGGTAATCGTGCTGTTGTTGATGGCCGGTTCGGCCTTGACCTGGTCGGTGGTGCTCACCAAATGGCAGCAACTGCGCCGGGCCCGTGAGTCGGGCGAATCGTTTCTCTCGCAGTTCCGTCGCGACCACGATCCGCTGCATCTGTTCATCAACAACTTCGAGATGACCGAGTGTCCCCTCTACAACATCTACCGCATGGGCGCCGAGGAAGTGTCCACGCAATTCGGCAACAGCAACAATCCCCGCAAGGTCGCCGGTGGCTATAAAGCGTTCGGCGGCAGTGGGACGACCACGTTGGCGGCAGTCGATTCCGACGTGGGCGTTGCCGAGCGCACGGTGGTCAATCTCAACACTTTGCGCGGCGCGCTTGGCCGGGCGATCGACACGGAAGTGATGAAACTCGAAACGCACGTCAGCATCCTGTCCACGGCGGTGACGGGCGGGCCGTTCCTCGGACTGCTCGGAAGCGCGTGGGGCGTGATGAGCGTGTTCGCGGCGATGGGCGAATACGGCACGGTGCGGCTCGGCGCGGTGGCCCCGGGTATCTCGGCGGCGCTGTTGGCGACGGTCGTCGGTTTGCTCGTCGCGGTGCCCTCGTTGTTTGCCTACAACTGGCTGGCGCAGCGCATCCGGCACTCGACGATGGAGATGGAAAGTTTCGCCGAGGAATTCGTGAACGCCGTCGAGCACAACTATGTCACCAACTAAACACTGGAGTACGGGAATGTTGGAGTGTTGGAGTGTTGGGAACGTCCCGACAAGTCGTGTCAATACTCCAATACTCCATTATTCCAACAATCCATTTTGCTTGCCATGAGTCGCGCGTCGAATCGAGGCAAACGGTACGGGCACCTGCCCGAGTTGGGCGAGATCAACGTCATGCCGTTGGTGGACCTGTTCATGCAGTTGTTCATCGCCGTCATCATTTTCTTTCCCGTGGTCGAGTACGGCATGAACATCAATCTGCCGAAGGGCACGACCGACCAGATCAAACGCGAGCAGACCCGCACGCTGTCGGTCAACCGACAGGGCCGGGTTTACCTCAACGACATCAGCCTGACGCCGGCGCAGTTGCGGGCCGAGCTGGCGAGGCTGGCAAAGGTCGATCCGCCCATCACGATCCTGGTCAAGGCCGACCAGGCGAACAACTACGGCGCCGTGATGGAAGTCCTCACGGAATTGCACGCCGCCAAGATCACCCGGATCGCGTTGATGACGCAGGAAGAGACGCCGCCGAAATACGCCCCGGATCGGTCGGGGCGGGCTCGGAGATGACCGCGATTGAGCAAAGGTTCCGACGAAACTTCATTTTGGCGTGCATCATTCATGGCGCGCTGATCGGCGGGATCGTTGTTTTTGAAGGGGTAATGTCTGCGGCGCGTTCGAGTACGCCCGCCGTGGTCGCGTTGATCACACCCGCCGACATCCTCGGCGATCTGCCCAAAGGCGCAGGACAGGGACGGGGCAATTACGCTCCGCCACCACCGGAGCCGGCTGCTGGGGAATCGGCCGGCCCGAACAGCGCGGCTCTGGCGGCGGACGAACAGCTTGCCCCGAAACCGAAAGCCGTTTCTGAGACAATCCGGGATCCGAACGAGATTGCCATACCGAAGAAACGGATCGTCAAGGAATCAAAACCGAAGCCCACCGCGACCGTGAAGAAATCCAGCGCGAAACCACCGGCTGCCGCCAAGTCTTCGCTGAAGGCGGGCTCCGCCAACACGGCCGCGAGCGCGGAAGCGATTCGACGGCGGTTTGCGAGCGCGCTGGCGGCCGCCGAAGACGGCACGCCGGGTGGCGACAACCAATCCCCCGGTGGAGGTACGGGCGAGTCGAAGTACGGCCGGCTCGGCTCGCCGAACGGCGCACCGGACGGGATCGCGGGTGGCGTCGGCAAAGGTTCGCCGTTCTGGTCGTACTACCTGCGGGTGCACGATGTGATGTACGAAGCGTGGGAACAGCCGGGGCAGGCGCTCAATTTCGACAATAAGCTCGTGGCGACGATTCTACTCCGGGTCGCGCGCGACGGGCGGATTCTCGACGTGCGATTGCAGAATTCCTCGGGCAACAAGTTGATGGACGACTCGGCGTTGGCGGCGGCGCGGGACGTACCGCGGCTCGATCCACTGCCGGAAGGCCTGGGTGGAGAAACCGCCGATATTACGGTGAATTTCCGATTGGAAGGTTAGTGATAAACGAAACGAATTGGCAGGTTGTCATGATGAGCGGAGCGACGCACCTCGCGCCGGGGGGAGACCCTTCGACAAGCTCAGGGTGACAAATCACGGGGAGCGGAGTGTAACGATGAAGATCGGCCGATTGGCGTACATCCTTCAATTTGTCATGGTCAGTGTCTTGATTTCTTCAAGCGCAGCGACGGCGTCCGCGCAGGTGGAAGTGGTGAAAGGCCGGCGCTCGTTCGGGGTGTCCGGGTTTGCGGGCGATGCGGCGATTGCGGGGCAGGTGACGGACGTGTTGAAGAACGATTTGCGGTTGTCGGGCTATTTTGCGCTCGGGCCGGTGAGCAGTGCCGAGTTCGTGCAGACCGGCACCGTGCGCGGCGACCGGGCCAATCTGACCGTCGAATGTATGGTCATGCAACAGGCGACCAAGAAGGTCGTCCTCTCGAAAGCCTACCAGGGCAGCGCCCAGGATTTGCGGCGCGTCGTGCACCGGTTATCGGACGACATCGTGCAGACGATTGCGGGCCAGCGCGGGATTGCGCAGACGAAAATCGCCTTCGTTTGGGCGCGCAACGGGGTCAAGGAATTGGCCGTGATGGACTACGACGGACACAATCCCCGCCAGCTCACGTACGACCGTTCGATCAGCGTGCGGCCGCGCTGGTCGCCCGACGGACGAAAAATTGTGTACACGAGCTACAAGAATGTATTCCCGGACGTGTTGGAGGTTGACCTGTACACGGGGCAACGCCGGCGCCTGGCGACGTTCCCGGGACTCAATTCGGGCGCGGTGTTCTCGCCCGACGGATCGACGATCGCGTTGACGCTGAGCAAGGACGGAAATCCCGAGTTGTATACGATGGGTGCGGACGGCGGCGATTTGCGGCGGCTGACGCACACCCGCGGCGGGGAATCGTCGCCGACGTGGTCGCCCGATGGACAGACCATCGCCTACGTGAGCGACGACAGCGGGGCCCCGCAAATCTGGATGGTGGGCCGCGACGGCGGTGCGCCGTCGCGGTTGACGGTGTCGCCGAGCTACAACACCGAGCCGGATTGGTCGCGTCCGCCCAGTGGCTCGGACATGAAACCGATGTTGGCATTGACATCGCGCGTGAACGGCCGGTTTCAGATCGGGGTGTACGACCGGAGCTCGGGCGCGGTACAACCCGTGGTGGCGGACGATGCGGACAACGAGGATCCGTCGTGGGCGCCCGACGCACGTCATTTGGTGTTCATGAAATCGCAACGGTGGCGCGCGCAGTTGTATCTGCTTGACGTGGTTACAGGTGAGCAAGTACAGTTGCCCGCCGTGGAAGGGGGCGCGTCCGAACCAGCGTGGGGACCGTAAGTTGCGGATGCGACGAAACAAATTTTCACGAGGAGGAAGGACCCTCACATGAGGAAGAAATTTCTGGTTCAGGTTATCTTGGTATCCGTGGTGGCAGCGGTTGCACTGACCGGTTGCAAGAGCCCATTCTGGAAGAAGAAGTCGGGCGCGGCGGCCGGCGCGGAGACCGGGGTCCCGCCGCTGGGCGCCGGTGGCGAAACGGGGATTGGGGAGCGTCCGATGGTGAGCAGCGCCGGAGCGCTCCAGCATGGGCAGTTTGCCCCCGTGCTGTTCGATTACGACAGCGCCCGCATTCGCCCGAGTGAAGTATCGAAGTTGGAAGCGGTGGCGGCGTACCTGAAGTCGAACCCGGGCAAGCTGGTGATCGAGGGATACTGTGACGAGCGCGGCACGGCGGAATACAACCGGGCGCTCGGCGAACGCCGCGCGTTGGCGGCGCGCGATGAACTGGTCAAGCTGGGCATCGACGCCAGCCGGATTTCAACGATCAGCTACGGCAAGGATCGACCGGTGGACCCGGGGCACGACGAAGCCGCGTGGGCCAAAAACCGCCGCTGTGAGTTCGTGGTTGTGAATCAGTGACGGACCCGCGGTCGCGTTGACAAGGTAGCGTGGGCCGGCGTAGAGTGGCGGTAACCAAAGGACTGCTATGGAAATCGGCTGGACACAGATTCTGCTCGTTCTCCTCATCGTCCTGATCCTGTTCGGCGCCAAACGGATTCCCGAGGTGATGAAATCCATGGGGCAGGGTGTGAAAGAGTTCAAGAAGGCGGCCAAGGACATCACCAGCGACGACGAGACCGACGCGTCAGCCAAACCGACGGCGGCTGCTCCGAAGGACGAGACCAAGAAATCCGCCTGAGGCTCCGGCTCGCCCGCCGTGGGAGCGATTCCAATCGCGGCTTCCCCTCTGATCCGGTCGCGGACGCGATTCGCTCACGCTGGAAATTGGTGAACGCATGACTGACTCACGCGAGCAGAAGCCCCTCCCTCCCGACGACGAGACTGAGGAGTCGTCAGCCGCCGTCAAGCCCTTTCTCGAGCATCTCGAAGACCTGCGTTGGATGCTGATCAAGATGCTCGCCACGCTGTCGGTGGCGATGCTGGCGTGCTTCATTTTTGCGGCGCAACTCCTCGAGGTACTGGTCTATCCGCTGCAGCGCGCCACGGGGAATGCGGAGCCGTTTCTCCGGACGCTGGAAGTGACGGGCGGATTCAGCGTTGCGTTGAAGCTGGCGTTGTACGCCGGGATTGTCGTCTGCTGTCCCGTGTTGTTGTACTTCCTGGCGCAGTTTGTTTTGCCGGCGTTGACCTCGCAGGAGAAAAAAATGCTGGCGCCCGTGCTCGGATTTGGCGTGGGATTATTCCTGGTGGGCGTGGCGATCGCCTATTTCGTCGTGATCCCCAACGCCTTGCGATTCTTCATCAATTACAACCGAAGCTTGCACATCCGCTCCGAGTGGACGATCCAGAATTACGTGTCGTTTGTCTCGGTGGTCTCGCTGGCGTTCGGGCTGGCGTTTGAGTTACCGTTGGTCATCCTGGCCTTGGCGCGGCTGGGCCTCGTTACGCACAAATTCCTGCGCCAAAAACGGATTTATGCGATCCCGCTGATCTTCTTCGTCGCGGCGGTGATCACGCCGCCCGATTTGATGAGCCAGATTCTGCTCGGCACGCCGATGTGCCTCCTGTACGAGGCCTGCATCTGGATCGCGTGGTGGATGGAACGGAAAAAACGGCGGGAAGCAGAGATCAGCATCCAGTAGCCGGCGAATCAGGACTCGTACTTCTTGTGGTTTTCTACTGTTGAGGCTGTTATCCCTACTTCCTCCGTGCTGGCACTTCACTTGTCATTCCCAACGGACATATCACTTGTTATCGACAAACTGAGAAAAAGTTGTTGACAGGGGGGGGGGCGACGTCTGGTAGCGTGGCGGTGACTTGGGGAAGCGCATGTTCGGCCACCAGACACATGGGCCAACAAGGAAGCATGAAGTAACTCGCAGAGAGTTTCTCACTGGTGCCGCAACGTTTCTTAGTGCACTTCCAATTCTCGGCCTCATCGGTCGCTCGTTGCTGCGTCTCCGATCGGATTTCTATCAGCAGGCTGCGTTGCACCGCAATCTCGACCGCGATCCAATCTCCGTCTACAAGATGGTGCCGTTGCCGAGCATCAAGTATGACAATGCCGAGATGCGGCATATGGCCAACAAGATCTTCCCAAGCGTTGCCGCTGCCCGGGCGCGACGACCGCACCGCGGCTTCATCTATGGACTCAAAACCGTCCCGCTGCCTCGCTCGCTGATAAACGGTACGGATCAAAACACACTTTTTTGTAGTCGCAAGGATTTTGATCAACGCGTTCGCGCCGATCGACGTCACTGGCAACGCCTCGGTATTGACGTCGACACTGTATTCAGCACCGTCATGAACGCGTGAAACTGATTTCGGCTGCTACTGTGGCCTAAACGGGCCCCAGTGGCGGCCACCCCCGAGGCGAATGCCCCGGGCCAATTTCGTGGTAACGGCGGTCTGTCCGAAAGCGTTCGGGGTGTGACCACTGAGAGGTGAGGGTTTGTTATGGTGAGGTTGTCGAAACATCCTGGTCGTTTTTTGGCCGTTGTCTTGGCCGTTCATCTGTGTGTCCTTCCGGCCTTGGCCCGCTCGAAGCACCGGTTGACCAGTTCCCAAGCGGCCGGGGCGATCGGGCAAATCAACGCGGCCCTCGATTCCAACGATGTTGCGTCAGCTGAGGCAATTGCGAGCGCGTACTATCAACAGGCCACGAATGCTCCCGCGCTTCAGCCTTCAGACCCGACGGTGATCGTTGATCCGCTGGTTGCGGCGGAGACGGCCGAGTTGATTCGTTCCAGTACCGCCTTCGAGATCGCTCGGTGTTTCTACAACCATGCCGAGTTGGACGCCGCCAAGCAGTGGGCAACGACGGCGACCACGGGCGGCACGCTGGCAGAGCAGAACGTGCGTCTTGCGACCGTGTTGCTGGGCAACATCGCCAGCGCGATGGACAAAAATGACGAAGCCGTGGCGGATTTCACGAGCGTAATCAACCTGCCGAATCTCAATCGCGAGCAGGCGGCCGCCTACGCCGGGTTGCTCGAAGTGTTCATGCTGCAAAAACAGGATGATCTGGTCGAACAGTGGGTGCAACAAGGCCGGGAACGATTCGCCGAGAGCGAGTTCGAGTTGGATTATTTAAAGAAAGTCGGCGCGACGCTCAGGCGGCGCAATCATCCGCTGTGGCGGGAACTCGACCAAGACATTGTTGGGTTGTCATCGGCCGGTCCGGGAAACAAGCTCTACGCGCTGCGCCAATTGGCCAGCAACGCGCGCAAGTTCGGCCGGTGGACCGAAGCTGAGACCGATTACGCCGCCATCTGCGCGCTGGGGATTTGCTCGCCGCAAGACACGGTGAACTCCTACCTGTTTGTCGCCGAGGCTCAAGCCAAACAGAGCAAAGACTTCGCTCCCACACTTCAGACGCTCCAGACAAAAGCCGCTCAGCTTCTCGATCCTGAGGATCGCGAGTACGCCAGCTACCGCATCGGGAAGTTCTACGAAGAACACGACAACCTCGATCAAGCTGCGACCAGTTACCAATCACTGGTCACCAGTTTGTCCACTTCGACCTGGGTGGCCGCGTCGTTGCACCAACTTGCCGGGGTCAAAGCCAAACAAGGCGACCCGCGGACCGCGATCAAGCTGTATCTGCAATATCCTCAGAGATTCCCACAGAATGCCCGGCTCAACCTGCAATCTTATGCCGGCGCGCTCAACGTGGCGATGACGGTGGGCGATACAAACGCGGCGGACCAGATCGCGGTGGCGATCACCAATAGCGCGGCTTCGCTGGCGGATTATAACGCGCAGTTGCACCTGGCGTTCTATTTCTTGCAGCGAGGGAACAAGCCGATGGCCCGGGAATTTTTGGAGCGAGGCTTCGCACAAGTGCCCCACGCTCTGGCGCTGGCGCCGAGTGCCGCCGAGCGGTATCGGGTGCATTTCAACTACCTCAAGCATCTAAGTTATTTCAATCTGCCTCGGCGAACCCTGGAGTGGCTGGACGCAAATCCGGCGGATTTTCCTGTTACTCCGGCAACGACCGATGTTCTGGGACTCGGCTGTTACGCCTACAAGGCTTTTGCTTTGAATGCCATGGGAAAACGGGACGATGCGATCGCGTTGCTGCAGACGTTGCTGGATCAGGTCCAAGGTGATTCGGACCAAGAAATCAGGTTCAGTGAGTGCCTCGCCCAGTTTTACGACTGGGCTCACGACAGTGCCTCCGCTACGGAGCTGTTTGAGGCGATGGCACTGAAGTATCCCACGCATCCGTGGGCCAGTTTCGGCCGCCTGAATCTGGCCATCCACCAGTTCAAAGCAGGAGATGTTGCGGGAGCGCTGAAGTTGACTGAGGACATCATCAACAGCCTGCCTGAGAACTCGAAGCGTCGGTGGATACGCAGCGTGTATTGGGGCGCGGTTTATTTGCGAGGCTGCTGCTTGGAGGCGCAGGGCGGTGATGGCAACAGCCTGAAACAGGCGGCTCTGAAACAGGTTCCGGATTTACGGATCGAACAAGAATTGCGCAGACGGTGAATCTTTGAAGAGGCCAGCCAGTGTTCGTCACTTGTCGCCGATTGCGTTTCGAGCAGCGATTTGCGTCGCGGTAATCTTTGCGCTCGGAAAAGTCTGGGCGGCAATTGATGCACCGCCACCTTGCCCGGACTGCGATCCTCCCTGCCAAGGATGCAGTTGGTGCAATTGCGGAGTGTGCGAGGGCGTAGGCACCGACTGTCCAGATGGCTCATGGTGCAATTGGGGATGCTGCGACACCGGACCTCACGTGGGAGATTGGACCTGTTGCCAAGAGGGTTCGGTTAAGAATCCGGGCACGTTGAGTTTCACGAGCAGAACGAACTGCGTTGGCCAGGGCGTTGACACGCCGTATCCTCTGGCCGTCGAAATGAACGCTGGGAAAGCTTGTCAGCTTATAACCTATGATTGCGAGACGTCCGTGACATTTATCGCGGATGTGCCGTATGGTTACGAAGTGAAATTCACGCCGCCAATTACGAATACGTTCACGGATGCGGGAGTGCATCCCTTCACGGTAAGCGTGTGCGGAGCATCTTGGGAAGATTGGGTCTGCCCAACGAATACAGCCCCGGCGACCGTCGGCACCTTCACCGTGTACACAGTGGGAGTCGGCTCGTTGCAGTCGGATCAAGGTTGTGATAACAATGGGCTGACGAACATTGTCGATTGGGCCGACAGCGGAGTGGTCACAGTCACGGCAACACCGAATCCAAACATTCCTGCCAACAATCTCCCGTCGTGCTGGAACATGTACGGCGACGGAACCCAGGTCAGCCGGACTGTCCGCACGGTGCCCAAATCCAGCCCCGGCTTCTATAGGATCGTTGCCCAGGCCGGGACTTCGGCGAAGACGCAGGTGGTGGTCGTGGTGAAATGCTCGTTTACTGCATTTGCACGAGAGGGACCCGGATGTTGCGGAATTACGAATAATTATGGACATGGCTGGTGGAAACTGGGCTTGGAGCCGAGTGGTGCCAAAGTATTGTTGGGCGGCAATCCGAGCGACGGCCCGCAGGCATTTGTAAACAGAGAACTTGGATGGGCCTGTAGGGATTGTCTTTCTAGTAACAATTGCACGGATACCGGACGCCCGATGCTGGATAGTGAGAATAGGGCGGGCGGACCGCCTACAGATTCACACGTATGGCAGATCAATTTCATCCAACTGCAACAGGCTGCGACGTTTTCTTCTGACCAAGAGGGATCAGAAGGATACTATGACTGCGGTTTTTTGGGATGGGGCGCCTATAACTGCGTGACGTTGACTCGAAGCGCTGGCCAGCCCGCAGGCGTGGTCATACCTACGTTCTCTCCTACTTGGCCGTGGTGCGCGTACGACTGCCCACACGAATTTGCGTACTGGTTAGCGTCACTCTTATGAAGAGAGATTGTCAAATGACAAGGCGTTCAAAGAACAAACTGTTCCGTGTCGCGCGAGTCGTCGCCATGATGATCATCGCGTCTGGGGCTTGCTGCAGGGCTGATCCGCCACCGGAGCCGCCGAATAATTGTCCGAGATTTGCGGACGCTCCTTCTAACTATGAGACACCGAAGACGCCAATTTTGCACGATGCATTGGACCGTTGCCTGACAAATCTAGGAAGGGCTCAACAGGAGGTGTGTGCTCTTTATGCCGAAGGCAAAGTCCAGAGGCACCGCTCGATAAACGGTGGTTGGGTGTCGGGCGTAACGTTGACGAATAGCGACTTCACATTTGGCTTCTTGAATGCGACCGGACCCGTGTACCAGATTGGCAAGCGTGTACTTGGTGACAATAGCGGTCCGTCGGAACGTAGCTATCGAATCGAATTCGACGAACAAGGAAGGATCCGATCATACACCGGCCGCAGGGGACGACACACTGACGAGGGTTTGGCGTTTTACCCAAACGGCGGCATTAGCAACTTTTGGGCGGAGATTGATAGACAAACCACCGGCCAAGCAACGTGGTACGCCGACGGCAGGCTTCAATCCGAAGGGATGTCTCCCCAACTTCCCAGAGATACAGCAGGGCTCCCGGAATTGGAAAATGTCCTGAGGCATGGTAGCGACGCCAAGAAATTCGAGGCCATAGCAGCCATGGCGGAAATTGGTTCGGCATCGATACCATACGCGCTGAAGGTACTCGAAGACGGGGACGAGCTTTCCCGAGAAAGGGCTGCGTTTCTCTTTGTACTTTTCGCGGCACGAGCATTTCCAGCCAGTTCGAGTCTCGCTACGCGAGTGCGCGAGGACGCTGTTCCAACTCTCATGCGCCGCCTTCAAGAGGATGAGAGTCCCAAAGTCCGACAGGGAATTGCCCATGCTTTGGGAATGGGTCCGTGGGGAGAGGCCGCCATCCCTGCCTTGGAGGAAGCGGCAACGAATGCCAACCCGGAAGTGGCGAACGCGGCGAGAATTGCACTCGAACGCATTCGTGGGTCTCCGTCCAAGTGAATCAGCCTCCGCCCTCGTGACAAATTGAAGACGAGATTTATTCTGACCGCGCTGATTCTTTTGGCTTCGCCTTCACTGTTTGCCGATACGGTCATACTCGTTGCGCTGCCGTCCGAACTCGATGCCGTGCGCAAGGAGGTTCGCGTCGTCGGCCGACCAGTCCAGCTTGCCCCGCTCGGAACGGGGCTGGCCGGGCATAAGGTTTCGATCGGCTATCACAAAGGGGAGAAGATTTGGATCGCCGTCACCGGCGCTGGCAACCTCAATTCGGCAATGATCACACAGGCCTTGCTAACGCGGTACAAAGTCGACCGAGTAATCTCTGTTGGCGTCGCTGGGAATCTGAATGACGACTGGAAGGTGGGCGACGTGCTGGTTGCCACTGATGTTATCAATCACCAGCAGGGGAAAGAAACGCCCGCCGGGTTTGAGACGAAGCAACAGCGGTTGTCAGCTATCAGCCATCAGCTTTCCGCAGACTACCTCGAAAAGTGCGGGGAGTTGAGGAGCAACGCCACGGAAATAACGACTGAGATTCTTCTCTCGCCACGGCGGGATCAGAATGACCGCACGGGAGAGGCAAGAACAAACGGCACGACGGAGACCCTTCGCGGAGTTTACACTGAGCGAAGTCGAAGTGCTCAGGGCGACAACGACGGTGATAAGCTGAAAGCTGAAAGCCAACAGCCAAGAGCCAGTATTCGTCTGGGCCGACTTGTTTCCGGCGATTCTTTCATCGCTTCCTCAGCAAAACGGAAGTGGCTGCGGGAAACATTTCACGCTGATGCGGTGGACATGGTTTCGGCGGGGATTGCTCGGGTTTGCGAGGCCAACGGCGTGCCGTATGTCATACTCCGCGCGCTCAGCGACAACGCCGACGAATTCGCTTCCGAGGATTTCGCCCGGTTCGTCAACGCGTATAAGGATCCGCCCACGGCTCCGATTGCAGTTTCTCTCGTGGATCGCCTTGCGCGCACAGCAGGCGCCGGGCAGCGGTAAAAGGCGACACCGAAGATTGACGGCACGCAATAGCGTGCCCTACTCGTACTTCTTGTGGAACTTGGTCTTGGACTCCTCGGACGTTTCAGGCCCGGTCTTGGCTGAGTCTTCCGCATGTGGCTCCGTAGCATCCGCCTTCGATGAAGCTCCCCCCTTCGCTGGAGCTCCGGCGGGCGATTCCGGCTTCGGCGTTTCGTTCTTGGTCTGCTCCGGCGTCTTCGATTCCTCAACGAACATGAGGCGCAGATCGGTGAGGGTCGCGTGCAGGACCTTGGTCTCGTCGGAGTTGAGGTTGCCTTTGGTCTTGTGTTCGAGCATCTCGAGCGTGTCGATAAACAAGCGCGCCGCAGGCAGGTTCTTCTGGGCTTTGCCCGTGGCGGGGTTGGCGAGTTTGCCCAGCGCGATCATGGCTTGCGTGCCGAACAGGCCGACCATGTCGAGGAACCGGAGCGTGTCCTCAGCGGACCCCAATGTATCTTGTTGAACTTCGGCCATAACGAGTTTGCTCTTGCTTTTACAGCGGGCGAGACGCCCGCGTTACTTTGGTTTGACGACGACCACCGCGCGGGGTTTGGCGTCAAAATACGTCTTGGCGACGCGCTGGATGTCGTCGGGCGACACGGCGCGGTATTTGTCGTCCAGCGTCCTGAAGTAATCGTAGCCGAGCCCGGACCGTTCGTCCAGCCCAACGATCATGCTCAGTTGCGAATTGTCCTGGAGTTGGACCCGTCGCTGGCCGATCAGGCTGTTCTTCGCGCGGGCGAGTTCCTCGGCGCTCAGGCCATCCGATTTCAGTTTCTCCAGTTCGGCAAAAATCTCCTGTTCGCACGTGGCGACTTTTTCCGGCGTGGTGCCCACGTAAAACGCGAAGTAGCCGGGGTCGAGGCCCACCAGGTTGAACGCTCCGACGTAGTAGCACAGGCCGAGTTCGTCGCGGATGCGCCGGAACAGGCGCGAACCCTGGCCCGAGTAGGCCTCGTCGAGTAGTTCAAGGGCAAAGCGGTCCTTGCTGAATAGATCCACGCCGCTGTAGCCGATGAGCAATACCGCCTGCTCCTTCGGCACTTGCTCCACTTTGTTCACGTCGGCTTGGAGCGTCTCCGGGCCGGTAGGAGGGAACTCCAGGTTCACCGGGTTCATTCCGCCGAACCGGGCTTCAACCTTCTGGCGCACTTCATTGACTTTCACGTCCCCGAACACCGCGACCACCATGTTGTTTGGCACAACGAAGCGGCGTTGGAACTCCACGAGGTCGGCGCGCGTGAGTTTGGCCAGGGCGTCGGGTTTGCCGAGGGCGTTGAGTCGATACGGGTGCCGGGTATAAAGCGCATCGCGCAGGATTTCCAGTCCCTTGCGCACGATCTGGTCCTGTTCCGCCTTGAATTCGGAGACCTGCACGGCGCGCTCGCGTTCCACCGCGTCGTCGGGAAACGTCGGGTTCTGCAACACATCGATCAACAAGTCCAACGTGCGATCGAGATCTTCGCTCAAGGATTGGGCCGACAAACCGAAGCTGTTGTTACCGGCGAAATAGCCGATGTCGCCTCCCACCGACTCCATCATCTCGGCGATCTGTTCGGCGGTCCGGGTCTTCGTCCCCTTGAGCAATGTGCGCGCGGTGAGCCTGGAAATCCCGTTGTTTGCCGCGGTCTCGGCGATGAGGCCGCCTTTGAGCAGCACGCGGACGTCGACCTTCGGCAACTTCGGGTCTTCGCGCACGAGCAACCGCAGACCGTTCGGCAATTCGAATTTCTCGATCTCGATCTCCGTTCGGGCGGCGGCCGCGGCTGGTGTCTTGTCGAGCGTGCCCGGTGGGTTGAGCGATGTAATCGTGAGATTGTCGTCGGTGAAATACTTGCGGATCGCGCGCGGCAGATCGTTCCGCGTGACCTTGCGCAGGTTTTCCAGATACACCCTGGAAAAATTCGGATCACCGACGAGGAGCTCGTTGTGTGCGATGTCGGACGCTTGACCCTGCATCGTTTTCAAGCGGTCGAGGAACTGGCTGGTGCTGATCTTGACGGCCTTCTGCAATTCTTCTTCGGTGACGGGGTGCTGTGCGAGTCCGTCCACTTGCGCCCGGATTCCGGCAATCGCCGCTTCCCGCTGGTTGGCATCGGCGCTGGCTTCAATGACGAACAGGCCGGGGTACGCGGGGGTGTAACTGCTCGCCTCGATGCGGTGCACCAGACCCTGTTTCTGGCGCAGTTCGCGGTAGAGCCGGGCGCTTTTGCCGTGGCCGAGGACGATGGCCAGCACATCGAGCGGATACACATCGGGATCGGTCGCGGCGGGAATGTGCCAGGCGAGATTGATCTCCGAGAGTTGCATCGGCATTTCTTCGTCGCGCTCGCGCAAACTGAGTTGGGGCGGTTCGGGCGGAACGAACGTCGGCTCGATCGCGTCCATCTTGAAATCTTTCGTCAGGTCGCGCAACTCCTGCTCGACCCGGACGGTGTTCACGTCGCCGACCACGGCGAAGACGATGTTGTTGGGCACGTAGTGGCGCCGGTAATAGGCGACTACATCGTCGCGTGTGACGCGGTTGTAGACGTCGGGGTAGCCGATGACGGGCAGCCGGTACGGGTGGGTCGTGTAGGCCGTCGACCACAGCATGCGGTCGGCCCGGCGGTCGGGATCGTCGTTGTTCATGGCCATCTCGCGGAGGATGACCTGTTTTTCCTTGAGCAGTTCCGCCTCGGGAATGGTCGCGTGCTGCATGCAATCGGCCAGAATGTCGACTGCCGTCTGCCAGTTTTCCGACGGGATATTGATGTAGAAGACCGTTTGCTCGAACGAGGTGAAGGCGTTGATGTAGCCGCCGTTGTTTTCGATTTCCTGCGCAATCTGAGCGACGCCGCGCATGGTTGTGCCTTTGAAGAGCATGTGTTCCAACACGTGTGAGAGGCCCGCGCCGAGCCAGGCGCCTTCGGTGATACTGCCCGCGCGCACCCAGGCCTGGGCGCTGACGACGGGTGTGCTGTGGTCTTCACGCACGAGAAGTGTGAGGCCATTGTCGAAAACGACCTTGTGAACGGGGGGCGGATGAAAGGTTTGGGCGTTGGTCATCAAAGGTTCGGCCCTGGATGTGACTGCTGCCGCGAGGCCGCGCCCGAGGCAATGGGGTCGCGCATCCGACGGAAGACGCCTAGTTCGAGCCGCCGCTCAGTTTCTTGGCCCCGGAAGCGCGGCCGGCCACGCTGCGGTAGCGCGCGCCGCCAGACTCCGCGCTCTTGGTGGCGCGATGGCTGCGGGTCCGCGTTGGCGGCTGATAAGGCTTGACGAACGCTTCGTCGAAATCGTAGCCGCCCCGGAAATCCTCGGGAGTGTCTTGTTCGGTCTTGCCGAGAATCCCTTTGTCCACCATGTGAAAGACGATCTCGCCGAAATCCTCGCACCGGTTCACGCCCCAATGGGTCAGCACCGTCTTGGCCATGGGCCCGAACTGATCCAGCGCAAACCGGCGGAGACCCTCGAGCAGTTCCTGTCCGCTGACGTGGCGTCCCGAGCCGCGCGAATCTTTCTTGAGCATCTTGATTGTGAAATCGAGTCCTTCGCGCACGAAGTAATAGGCGTCACGGTCGTAGCGACCGTCCATCTGCGCGATCTCGTCGATCGACTCGGCGAAATTCATCTTTTGCATGCTAACGCGCTCCCGTCTCCATCGTTGCGGCGGGCACCGGTTTCGGGTGCCGCGTGCGCCATTCCCTTACGGCCGTTCCCAGCAGCAGCGCTGATAAAAAGAACGCCACAATCAGTTGCTCCTGCCTCGTCAGCTTGAACATGCTACGCTCACGTACACCGAGAATATTAACCATCTTCGCGGAGTTGCAAGAACCAATTTCGGTATTCACGGAATCGCCGACGTCCGGTCGTCGTCTCGGCCGGTCTGGGGACGTTGATACATGCGGTCGTGATAGGCGACCATGACATCCCGTCGGCTCAGCACGCCCACCACCCGCCGCGGATCCTCGGGATCGACGACGAGCAATTCTTCGCGGATGGCCGTGCGAAACTTCCGGAGTGCGGAAGCCAGATCTTCGTCCAGCGACACGGTCGAGAAGTTGGCAGCCAGCAGGTCCTGCGCAACGACCGCGCGCGGCGGCAGACCCCGTTCGGTAAAGAAGATGCGGATGTCATCGAAATAAATGACTCCGTGCAACGTCCGGCCGTCCTGGAGCACGGGAAAGGTATGTTGCTGGCCCGTGGCCACGCCCTCCAGGATCTCGGACAACGGCGTCTCGGGACGGAACCAGGTCATCGGCTGACCCTTGGGCAACGCATCGCGCACGCGGATTTGCTCCAAAATATCCACGACGTATTCGCCCTCGTGGGCGGGCGAGGCTGCCCGCGACATGACCTGGTTCTCGTAAATCGAGATGCGCCGGGGCGTCAGCACGTACGCCACGGCGGTCGTCAACATGAGAGGCACGAGCAATCCGTAGCCCGTGGTCATCTCCGAAACCATGATGAGTGTTGCCACGGGCGCTTTGGACACGCCAGCAAAGAACCCCGCCATTCCGACCAGCACGTACGCCGAGGGTTGCACCACCACGTCCGGCATCCAGGTGTGCAGGAGCGTGCCGACCGTTCCCCCGAGACACGCGCCGATCACCATCGATGGGGCAAACACGCCGCCGCTGCCGCCCGATCCGATCGTGACGCCGGTGGCGACGATTTTCATCACCACGATCAACCCCGCCAACCGCAGCGGGAGTTGGCCATCGAGGAGCAGTTGCGTGGAGCCGTAACCCATGCCGAGCACTTCCGGCACGAAGAATCCGATGGCGCCCACCACGAGCCCGCCGAGCGCGGGTTTGACGTGGTTCGGGATGGGCAATGGACGGAAGATGCGGTTGCGCACGCCGTAGAAGACCTTCACGTGCACGGCTCCCACGAGTGCGCAAATCGCTCCCAGCGCCACATACAATGCCAACTCGAGCGGATGACTATAGCGGAGTGGTGGCACCGTGAAGATCGCGCCCCAACGACCGGTGACGCTGCAGTACACTGAGTACGCCACAATCGAAGAAATGAACGCGGGCACGAGCGCGGCCGACTCGAACTCGACGTCTCGGTATTGGACCTCCGCGGCGAAAAACGCCCCGCCCAGGGGCGCGCGAAACACGGCGCCCAGTCCGCCCGCGGCGCCCGCCAACATCAACAGCCGCCGTTCGCGGTCGCCGGCTTTCAGCCAGGTCGCCAACGACGAGCCGAAGCCGGCCCCGATCTGGGCGATGGGACCTTCCCGGCCCGCCGAGCCACCACTGCCAATCGTCAGTGCCGACGCCACCGTCTTGACCAGCGGAACACGCGCGCGGATGACGCCTCGCATCCGGTGAAATGCGTTCACCACCGCATCCGTTCCGTGACCTTCAGCCTCGGGCGCGAAGGTGTAGACAATCCAGCCCGAGAGCAATCCGCCGATCGCCGGCACCAGAAACAACACCCAGCGGCGCGCCGGCTCCGTGACGACCGTGACGGTCGTCGCTTCGCCGCCCGCTTGAAGAATGTGGTAGCCGGCAGCGCGCACCATGAATCCGTAGTCGGCCCATGCCAGGAGCAGGTTGAAGAGCAGCGCGCCTCCGCCGGCGACGAGTCCGACGAGGAAGCTCAGGGGCACCAGCCGGCCGGGAAGAAGCCCCTTCCAGCCCGTGAATCGTTTGGCCAATTCGATGCTCACCGTCGGAACCTCACTGCCTCGTGCGCCACGAGGACGCGCTTCCTGACCGACGCGGGACTATACCAAACGATCGTGGTACGCAGCCAGCACGTCGCGACGATTCAACACGCCCACCAACTGCAACGAACCCGGGCGCTCGACCACGGGCAGTTCCTCGATGCGCGCCGTCCGAAACTTGCGCAAGGCCGACGCCAAATCTTCTTCGAGGTTCACGACCGTGAACGTGGGTGACAACAAGTCCTGGGCGACAACCGCCGCCGAGGGCACGTATTGGGATGAGTAAAAGACACGGATGTTGTGAAACTCGATGACACCGTACAGCGCGCTGTCGGCGTCGAGTACGGGAAAGACCAGCTGCTTCGAAGTGGAGACGGCCTCGAGGATCTCGGGCAACGGCGTGTCGCGGCGGAACGTCGTCGTGCTCTGATTTTTCGGAAGCGCTTGATGGACGTGGATGTGTTCCAGCGCGGCATTCACATACTCGCCTTCGTGAGCGGGCGAATCGACGCGGGCATCCACCTGATCAACGTACATGGAAAACCTTCGGGGACAGAGCGCGTACGCCACCGCCGTGGTCAACATGAGCGGCACGAGCAGTCCGTAGCCCGTGGTCATCTCGGAGACCATGATCAACCCCGACAACGGCGTCTTGGCCGCCCCGGCGAGAAAACCCGCCATGCCCACCAGGGCGAACGCCGGCAAACTCGGAGCCACGCCCGGCAGCCAGCGATGTAGTACCATGCCGACGGCCGTGCCCAGCAAACCGCCGATCATCACCGACGGCGCAAACGTCCCGCCGCTGCCACCGGAGCCGATGGTGAACGCGGTCGTAACAATCTTCGCGGCGGCGACTGCGAGAACGATGCCGAGCGAGAGGCTGCCCGCCATGGCCAACTGGACCCAGCCATAGCCTTGTCCCAACACTTGCGGCAGAAAAAAGCCAATGGCGCCGACGACGAGTCCGCCGATGGCCGGTTTCACGTAGGCCGGCACAGTCAATCTGTGAAAGACCTTCCGTTCCACGCCCTGCAACATTTGGACGTAGACGATCCCCACGAGCGCGCACAACAGGCCGAGCAGCACGTACACGGGCAATTCCAGGACGTGTCGAAACGCCAGTGAGGGCACCGTGAAGATGGCGCCCCAGGTCCCCGTGATCCCGCAATACACCGAGTACGCGACGATCGAGGCGACGAACGACGGCACCAGCGCCGGCGTCTCGAAGTCCACGTCGCGATACAACACCTCGGTGGCAAACAATGCAGCGCCCAATGGCGAACGGAAGATCGCGCCGAGCCCGGCCCCGGCCCCGGCCAACACCAGCATCCGCCGCTCGCGGTCGCTCGACTTGAAGAGTTTGCCGAGCATGGAGCCAAAACCCGCTCCGACCTGCATGATCGGACCTTCGCGTCCCGCCGAACCGCCGGTGCCGATCGTGAACGCGGTGGCGAGTGTTTTCACGGCCGGAATCCGTTTGCGGATGTTGCCGCCCAGATAATGAAACGCCTTGACCACGGCGTCTGTGCCGTGGCCCGCCGCATCGGGCGCCAGCAGGTACATGGTCAACCCCGCCAGCAGTCCGCCGACAGCCGGCACAATCAACAACAGCCACCGGTGCACGGCGGCTTCAGGCATGACCGTCGGCCCTTCCGCGCCGGGCAGCGGCATCGTGTAGCCCACCATTCCCCCCATGAAGACGCGGGTGGCCAGGTCGATGATGTATGTGAACGCCAACGCTCCCAGAGCGGTGGTGACCCCCACCAGGGCACTCAGGAGGAGCAATCGGGTGAGGTAATGACGCCGCAGCGCGTTGATGAAGTTGGTAAACGACCGCATCATTTAGGTGCCCGCTTTCACGTGGCCACCACGTTCACCAGCTTGCCGGGCACGACGACAACTTTCTTCACCGATTTGCCGGCGAGAAACTCCTGCACGCGCGGATTGGCCAGCGCCAGCTTCTCCAGGTCCGGTTGCGAGGCGTTGGCGGGGACCGCGACGCGGTCGCGCAGCTTGCCGTTGATCTGCAAAACAATGGTGACCGACTCCTCGACGAGCAACGTTGAATCGTACCTTGGCCACGGCTCATAAGCGAGTGATTGTGTGTGACCCAACTTTCCCCAAAGTTCTTCCGCCAGATGCGGCGCGTACGGCGCCAACAACAGAGCGAACGGCTCGAGAAGTTGGCGGGAACGCGATTCTTGTGCGGTCACTTCGTTCACGAAGATCATCATCTGCGCGATGGCCGTGTTGAAGTTGAGCGTGTCGGTGTCCGCCCCGACTTTCTTGATCGTCTGGTGCAGGGCCTTGAGCAATTTCGGGTCGGGCGCCGAATCGTTCACGAGCAGCTTACCGTCTTCGCCACAGTAAAGCCGCCACACCCGGCCCAGAAATCGGTACACGCCCTGCAACCCTTCTGTGCTCCACGGTTTTGTCGCTTCCAGCGGTCCCATGAACATCTCGTACATGCGGAAGCTGTCGGTCCCGTACTCACGGACGACGTCGTCGGGATTGATGACGTTGCCGCGGGACTTCGACATCTTCTGGTTGTCTTCGCCGAGAATCATGCCCTGGTTGACCAGGCGCATGAACGGTTCCGGCGTCGAGACGTGGCCGAGATCGAACAGAACCTTGTGCCAGAACCGTGAATAGAGCAAATGCAACACGGCGTGTTCGGCGCCCCCGACGTACAGGTCGACCGGCATCCAATATTTTTCTTTCTCCTTGCCGACGAACGCGCGGTCGTTTTGCGAGTCGATGTAACGCAGGTAATACCAGCACGAGCCCGCCCATTGCGGCATTGTGTTGGTCTCGCGCCGGCCCGCCCCGCCACAGCGGGGGCATTTCGTGTTCACCCAATCGGTCGCCTTCGCCAACGGCGGCTCGGCGTTGCCCGTTGGCGTGTAATCCTTCATCTCCGGCAATTTCAGTGGCAATTCACTCTCGGGCACGGGCACTGTCCCGTGCTTCTCGCAATGGACGATCGGGATCGGCTCGCCCCAGTAACGCTGGCGCGAGAACAACCAATCGCGCAGTTTGTATTGCACCGTCGATTTGCCGAGGCCCTTCTCTTCGAGCCAGGCCGTGATCTTCTTCTTGGCTTCGGGCGTCGGCAAGCCGGTGATGAGGCCGGAGTTGACCGACACGCCGTCGCCGGTAAAGCCGTGGGGGTCGATACCTTCGGATGGTTGAACGACGGTGCGAATCTCCAGCCCGAACTTCTTGGCAAACTCGAAATCGCGGGTGTCGTGGGCCGGCACGGCCATGATGGCGCCGGTGCCGTAGCCCATCATCACGTAGTCGGCGACCCAGATCGGGATCTTCTCGTTGTTGACCGGGTTGATCGCGTAGCCGCCGGTGAACACGCCGGTCTTTTCCTTCTCCAACTGCGTGCGTTCGAGTTCGCTCTTCTTGATGGCGGCAGCGCGGTAGGCTTCGACGGCGTGGCGTTGGTCTGCGGTCGTGACCTTCTCAACGAGTAGGTGCTCGGGCGCCAGCACCATGTACGTCGCGCCGAAGAGTGTGTCGGGCCGGGTTGTAAAGACGGTGATACTGGATACTGGATGCTGGATGCCGGATGCTGGATGCTCGATTCTAAATTCTACGTTTGCGCCTTCGCTTCGTCCGATCCAGTTGCGTTGCTGTTCCTTGATGGACTCGGGCCAGTTGACCAATTCCAAATCTTTGAGCAATCGTTCCGCGTAAGCGGTGATCTTCAGAATCCATTGCCGGAGTGGACGACGGTAGACCTCCTTGTGGCCCTTGCGGTCGCAGGTGCCGTCGGCGTTGACCTCTTCGTTGGCGAGGACCGCCTTGCAGCCTTCGCACCACCAGACCGGCACTTCGGCTTCGTAGGCGAGACCTTTCTTGAAGAGTTGCAGGAAGATCCACTGGGTCCATTTGAAGTAGTTCGAGTCGGTGGTGTCGACTTCGCGGTCCCAGTCGTAACTGAACCCGAGCATCTGGATTTGGCGGCGGAAGGTGTCAATGTTCTTGTGCGTCGTGACGGCGGGATGGGTGCCGGTGTCAATGGCGTACTGTTCGGCGGGAAGACCAAACGCGTCCCAGCCCATCGGATGAAGAACGTTGAAGCCGTTCATCCGTTTGAATCGGCAGTAGATGTCGGTGGCGGTGTACCCTTCGGGATGTCCGACGTGCAGTCCCGCGCCGCTGGGATAGGGGAACATGTCGAGGACATACAACTTGGGGCGGACGGATTGGGGAGATGAAGTACTGGAGCTTTGGGGTACTGGGTCGACGGCGGCGAAGGTCTTGTGGTCGGCCCAGTAGCGCTGCCACTTTGGCTCGATCTTGTCGAACGGGTATTTTTTGCGGAGTTCGGGCATAAAGACAGAATCCGACTATATCGGCGCGGCGCACTGCTGGCAAGAGCCGGGCATTCAGCCGCACGCCGCGCGCTTCTTGCGGACGGCGTGGTCGTAGACCTCGACGTATTGCGGTGCGGATTTCGGCCACGAGAAATCTTGCGTCATCGCCTGCTGGCGCAGCTTGACGATGTGTTGCGGACGGTCGAACCACGTGCTGACGGCCCAGCCGATGCAGTGTTTTAGTGCGCCGGCCGACGGTTCCCAGAACTTGAATCCGGTTCCGTCCTCCGTCGCCTCGTTGTAGTTCTGCACGGTGTCGTCGAGGCCGCCGGTGGCGCGGACGACCGGCAGCGTGCCGTACCTCAGCGAATAAATCTGGTTGAGGCCGCACGGTTCGTAGAGCGATGGCATGAGAAAGAAATCGCTGCCGGCTTCGACGAGGTGGCTGAGGCCGGCATCGAATCCGATGTGCGCGCCGACGCGGCCCGGATACGCCGACTGCAATCTCCGGAAATAGTTTTCGGTGTCCGGATCGCCATTGCCGAGCACGACGACCTGCATCAGCATGTCGTCGAGCGCGCGGGGCAGTGCGGCGCGCAACAGGCCGAACCCTTTCTGGTGCGCGAACCGGCTGACGATTCCGAAGACCGGCAGTTTGTCGGTCCCTTCGAGGTGGAAATGCTCCTGCAGCGCGCGTTTACAGACCGCTTTGCCGCTCAGGTCCTTCGCCGAATACCGCGCCGGCAGATGGCGGTCGGTTTCGGGATTCCAGTGCGAGTAATCCACGCCGTTGAGGATGCCGAAAAAATCGGCGCGGCGGTTGTTCACGAACGGAGCCAGTCCCATCCCGCCGACGGGATCGAGGATCTCCTTCGCGTGCGTCGGCGAAACCGTCGTCAGCGCGTCGGCAAACCAGATGCCGGCCTTCAACAAATTCGCCTTGCCGTGGTCCTCGAAGACGTCGCGTGTGAAATACTGGCCGCCGAGGCCGGCGTACAACAGGATGTTCGCGTCGTACACGCCGGGATAGCCGATGTTGTGAATGGTCAGCACGCTGGCTGTATTCGACAGCGGGGAGAGGATGCGGTCCCACGTCTTGAGGAACACCGGCACCAGTGCGCTCGGCCAATCATGCCCATGCATCACGTGGGGGATCCATTGCCGGTCCTTGCAGATCTGGAGGGCCGCCTTCGACAACAGCGCGAACCGATACGCGTTGTCCCGATAATGCCCGAACGGGCCGTCGTAAATTCCAGGTCGCCCGAAGTACGAATCGTAATCGAGGAACCACACGGGCACGGCGTCATCCAGCATGGCCTCGTGCACCCCCACCCAGTGTTCGACCGTTCCGCCCATGTGCACGCACGCGGAGCCGGCGGGTTTGATCCCGTGCCGGGCGCGGTCGATCAACGAATACAGTGGGATCAACACGCGCGCATCGTGACCGAGCTGCCGCAACGCCTTCGATAAACCGGCTACCACGTCGCCAAGTCCGCCCGTCTTGGCGTACGGGGCGCATTCCGACGCGATGAACAGCACGCGCAACGGTTCCCGGCCCTGCTGTACGGGCGTTTTCTGGGGTTTTGTCGTCACGATTTGGTTGCGCGAAAATACCGGCACCGGGTCGCGAACGCCAGCGGAAATCGCAGCGTAGAATGGCGGACGGGCGGCAAAGGCTTGAAATACTAGGGGTGCAGGACAACGGCTGTTTTGCGACGGAACAACACCAACAGCATCTGCACGCCGACCAGAGTCACCAATGTCGCCGCGCAAAAAAAGTACGGCGCCCGCAGGCTGTGATGGTTGCCGACCCAACCCGCCAGCATGGGGCCGAAGAACATCCCGCTACCCACCATCGCCTCGTGAAACCCGCTGCCTTTGCCTTTCTCGGTCATTTCCTCCAGCGTGAAGTAGATGCTGGCTTGGTACGCATACCCCGACGTGGCGCCACCGATGACCCACGCCGCTGCGAACATCCACACCGGATCCGCGAACCCGATCCACGCAATGCTTGCCGCGCAACAAAGCTGGGCAATCCACAACCCCGACAAAGCGTGTCGAGGCATCCGCCAGAACGTCAGCAGGGACAGCGCGACGAATGCCGCGAGGGCGGCACCGCGTCCCGCCGCCAGCAATCCGCCGTGTACGTCCGCGCCGATTCCGAGGTGCGTGGCCAACTCCGGGAACATCGCGCTCGTCCCGTTCAACGCGAAGTTGGTGGCGAACAACGCCAGCCACGCGGTCTTGCGGAAATCACGGCTGGGCGTCACATGGGGTTCTTGGTAGGGCGCGACTCCGTCCACGGCACGCGAGCGGGCCGCCGGGCGCGCCGGATTCGACGGACGGCCCGGCGGTCCGTCCCTGCCTTCAACAGGCAACAGCAACAGCGCGGCGATGGTGAGAATCACGCCGGCCGAGACGTAAAAGGCCGCGTGCGGCCCATGTTTGAAGATGACCCCGGTGCTCCCGTAGCCGAGAAGGAGTCCGGCGTTCCAGACGACGCCAAACGTCGTCAATCGTTTCGCGAGGTGCGCGCCGCCAGGTCCTTCGCCGAGCCAGGCGATGATCGTCGGCCAGAAGCAGGCGATGCCGGCGCCGATCCCGGCGCTAAACACCAGCAACAAGGGGATCCGGGTCGTGAACGAACAAGCCAACGTCATGGCCGACGCAGCGAGACAACCGATGACGGCCAACTTGCGGCGGCCGACCCGGTCGGACACGTGACCGGTCAGGAGCACTAGGACGCCGTAGACGCCGATCCACACCGCGGCCAACCAGCCGAGATCGGACGAACTGGCGCCCAACTCGGCGGCGCGTCGGGTGATCGCAAACGTCACCCCCGCCACGCTCATGTCCATCAACAACGATACGAGATACAGGATCTGAAGCTGGCTCATCGGCGAGCGCGCACTATAGCGGCTTGTCATGAGGCTTGTCGATGGAGGAAGGAGTCAGGCGACAAAGAATTAGTGCGCCACCGGCCGAAACTCTCATTCCGCGCTTGTCGAGGAATCTCGGTCACCCTACATTTCCCCGTTAGTCATGTGGTGAATGCTTTCTGATGGGTTGGCAAGCATCAATCCGAGCGATGGAGGCCGCCGAACGGCGGCACCAGCGAGAAGCGCAGAAGCGCCAACGTGAACTAGAACGGCGTGCCAAGCAGCAGGCGAAGCTTACGGCAATGGAGCAAGCTTCCTTGGAAGTTGCGACTTACGAGAACCGCTTGGAAGTCCTTCTATCGATTCACAAGGAACAGAGCGAAACTTGGGATTGGCTCTCATTGGCGGCTACCCTTGCCCCCGTTTGCCCTCAACGGCAGCCACGCCACGAGTTCAAGCTCAGAGAAGACTTGGAGCTCCTGGTTGCGATGGATCCGGATACGAGGCAAGCGCAGGCTCGGGAGGGTGCACTTGAGCAGGCGCGACTCCGGGATGAGCAAGAATTTCAAAACTTGCTTAAGATTTACGGCGAGGAGAAAGTCGAGTGGCAAAAGATGACCAGCTTGGCTCGCAGGATTCTCGCAGGTGAGCATAAGGCGTATACGGAAGCTTTGAGTGAACTCAGCCCATTCGGCGAGATTTCTGACCTTGGCTCGTCACTTCAGTTTACAGTTCACAATACGAAGCTGCTCGAGTGCGTGCTGAAGGTCAATGGCCAGCAGGCCATTCCATCGGAAGTAAAATCTCTTACGGCGACCGGAAAGGTGTCCGTCAAATCGATGGCAAAAGCGCGCTTCCACGAAATTTATCAGGACTACGTATGCGGTTGCATGCTACGCGTGGCGCGAGAGGTGTTCGCCTTGCTGCCGGTCGAAAGTTTGTTGATTACGGCTTCCGCGGATATCCTAGATTCGCGTACCGGCCAGACCGTCGAGCAACCGGTTCTATCTGCTGCAATTCCCCGCGCAGTGCTCACGCGACTCGATTTTGAGCGACTTGACCCGTCTGACGCGTTGGAGAATTTCCTCCATCGAGGGGATTTCAAAGCATCGCGCGGGTCGGGTGAATTCAATCCCGTCACGCCGCTGACGCCGAACGACCTTGCGCGCCCATCGCCGGAGAGCATGGATTTTCGTGATCTCATTACAACCGTTCGTAGGTTGCGCGATGAGCTAAGGACAGAGTTTGAAAGGTTAAATCGACACCCAATTGTCGTTGCTTCACGGGTCAACGAATCGTCATGACTATCATCATTGCTATTCTTGCTGTTGTCTGCCTTGGGCTTTTTGTAGCTGCATTTCTTAAGAGTAAGCGACTGGAGAAGCTGGTCGCTGACAAGGATGGACAGATTGCCGCCGCGACGCAGGAGGCAGAACGTGCCCGCCAGCACTACGAATCCGAAGCGGCGCGAGTATTCAATGAGTCGCAGGCGTCGCTTGCGAGTGCTCAACAATTGGTTGACCAGCAACTTGAGTCTCTAAAGCAAGAGTCCGAGCGCGTGCGCCAGCACTACGAGACTGAAGCACGGCGCATTCTGAGTGAAGCCGACGCCAAAATTGCCGAAACACGCAAAGAACTAGAGCCGCTTCGGAAATTTGAGGGGCTACGGGATGCCGGAACGGAGATTCAGCGTGTCCTAACCGAAGCAATGAATGAGGCAGCGGCTTTGCGCCAAGAAGCTCAGACCTTGTTGGAACAATCTCGCACTGCTGCCGCAGATGAGCGTTCGCAGGCTGTACAGAAAGCCAAAGAAATCCGCCAGCAGGCAGACGCTCTGCTTAATCAAGCGACGCGCGATGCTGGGCGCATTGTTGAGGAGGCCAACAAACGAGCGGAGCAACTAGCCGGTGATGCCTACATGGCTCTGCGCGACAAGCAACTGTTGGAGCAAGCGGCGACGGCCATGCGCAACGTGGTTGAGGGTTATGGCGACCGATACATCGTTCCGACGCGAAGCTTACTCGACGAACTGGCAGAGGATTTTGGACATACCGCAGCAGGGGAGGCGCTCAGAGCCGCTCGCGAGCAATCCCGGCGCATGGTTGAACAAGGACAGGCTGCAACGTGCGATTATGCGGAAGCTAATCGACGAGGAACCGCTATACGTTTTGTGGTTGATGCATTCAACGGCCGGGTGGACGCAATTCTTTCAAGAGTCAAACACGACAACTACGGAACGCTTGAGCAGGAAATTCGTGATGCCTTCAGCCTGGTGAATCTTCACGGCGACGCTTTTCGGAACGCACGCATTCTGCCCGCCTATCTTGATGCGAGGCTTGCGGAACTGAAGTGGGCAGAGGTCGTGCAGGAATTGCGGCTCAAGGAGCGTGAAGAACAGCAGAGGATTAGGGAGCAAATGCGCGAGGAGGAAAAGGTTCGACAAGAGATCGAACGAACGATGCAGGAAAGTGCGAAAGAGCAGGAAATACTCCGACAAGCGATGGAGAAAGCCCAGCAACAAGTGCAGGTGGCGACTGCAGAGCAAAAGGCGAAGTACGAACAGCAACTCCAAGAACTCGCCGAGAAGTTAAAGGAAGCGGAGGAAAAGAAGCAGAGGGCGCTTTCAATGGCCCAGCAGACAAAGCTCGGTCACGTTTACGTCATCTCGAACGTCGGTTCGTTCGGAGAAAACGTGTATAAGCCGGAATTATGCAGTAGGCAAAAGGCCACCGGATGAGTTTGGATGGGTTTGATTATGCGAAATTCATCCTCAGCCCTTGGCGGGGTCGCTCACCAAACGGTGGCCGCTCCGATTCAACTGCACACAGGCACAAAGTCCATCCAAATCGGCTTCACCGATCAG
>Ga0335081_10000320_pt1 | contig 89311 bp, 80 predicted proteins | sample Lox_Sample_35_FD_206713 | JGI IMG/M metagenome (GOLD analysis project Ga0335081, IMG submission 206713) | Soil microbial communities from Loxahatchee National Wildlife Refuge, Florida, United States - Lox_Sample_3.5 | ecosystem: Environmental > Terrestrial > Soil > Wetlands | place: USA... | reverse complement strand
TGTCCCGTTCCCCTTTCGGAGTCTCAGCCGATTCATCATCGGCGCCGGTTAGTCGGCTGGGCAGAAGCTCTGCCAGCAAGCTTCGTTCTTACGAACACTCCTACTAAGCGCCACAGCGGCGCACGCCCTTCGGGTAACGATCCCTTCTGTAATCCGATTGGTCCAGTCAAGCCGGTTCTTCAACGACCTCGGCCGCGATGCCCAGCTACGGAGACACGAGCGATCCCCCACCAGGACGGAGAATGGCACCTGTCCGCTCTTGGCGGTCGAGCGGAAAACATTTGCTCGATCAGAGCATTACTGGTTGTGACCCTGTCTGTGTGAAAACAAATCACATCTGAAATCTGGTAGATGAAATTTCTGCGCGCCGTCGGGCGCGGACGTGCTCGGGATCATTTTCGACTTCGATTGCCGCTGTCGAGGAATCGCATTCCATTCGCAAGGCGCGTCGAAACGTTTTCGCACGGCCAAGACCCGGAGGCGACATAGGCAGGCGCACAGTTATCGCGCAATTCCGCGGCTTCACTGAATGAGGGCGCTCTCGGCCAATTAGTCGATTGTTACACGCGCCATCGAGTGCTTGAAAGGCTATCGAGAATCTTGGAAGGCAAGCGTCCTGGCAGCACGCAAAGCCTTAAGATCCTCAAGCCGCGACATAGCGCGGTGAGCGTAACGGCGACTTTCAGGAAAACCAAAGGCACCCCCGCCACGAGCCACATGGAATCTGCAGTCGAAAGCTGTCCAAGCCGCGCCATTCACGGGAGCGCCGCTGTAGGTCTTGTGATAACAATCTTCCGTCCATTCTGAGTAGTTCGGAGCACCGATTCCCCAAAGTTGATACATATTGCCGCGGCCAGGTCCCCAGAACGGCCCTGTCGTACCGGCGCGCATGGCATATTCCCATTCGGCCTCGCTCAACAGCCGGTAGGTTTTGCCTGTCTTGAGGGACAACCATTGCACGTAGTCGTGCGCGTCGTCGAAGGACACTTCCAAGTGAGCCGCCAAACCGATTACACCTCCTCTTCCAACGTCTGGGTCCTCATGTTGGCGGCAGCCACGTTCTTGAACGCAGGCGTGCCATTCGGCAAATGTCACCTCACCGAAGGCTACCGCAAACGGTCGCGAGATTGTCACCCTGTGCTGTGGGCCTTCGTCTTCTCCGCGATCTTTCTCTGTTTCAGGTGATCCCATGAGGAAGGAACCCGCCGGTACCACCACCATCTTTGGACACTTATCGCATTCCTGAAACGTGTCTTTGGGATTCAGCGCCCGTTCATTCTGTGTGGACAGAGGCGCGAGATTCTGCGCCAAGGCGTGGCCCGCCGAAGCGCACTCTGTCGCCAGAAAGAAACATATCAAGAGATCGCGGAGCGCCATGTCGAACCCCTTCCTTCTCGCCTCACGTTTATAATCGGCACAAAGGCTACGATTTGGTCAAGTATCAACCCGCTCACTCTGAGAGAGTCCCGCTACCTGGGCCCAACCCGGACGTCAGTTCCGGCTTCCCAGACGTCTGCAATGGGGGCAAGACCGGAAGCGACGGCTTGGCGGCCCTCCCTTCGGTCGGCCACGCTCTACCCGCCGACGCATGCGCCGGCGACCGGAGCCGCCTGAGCTGGCGTCTCCGCCCGTTCGGGTGACGATCGTTGCCGCAGTCTGCCTCTGCCTGGCCCGCGCTTCTGTCCGGAGTCGGCCTGAGGCTCGCTCCATGATGGGGTTCGGTAAGTCGGGTCGTCCAAGCTCACAGCGCGTGCTTGATGCGTGCACCGTACAGGGATCGTGACGGACTGACCCTCCCCGCGTCCTCGGCAGAGCAGTACGCTACGCCGCGACGATCTCTACGCAGCTGACGCCGTAGGTCGCTGACCGAACCGGAAGTCGGCTCCGTCGACCCACATCCGATGCATGATGACGGCGAGCTTCCGAGCAACGGCCACGCATGCCTTCTTGGCGCCGATGCGCTTGGCGAGCTTCACGCCCCACGCCCGCAGGACCGACCACTTCGTGGATCTCCGCAGATGAGCGTTTGCTGCCTCATAGAGCGCATGCCGCATCAATTTGTCCCCACACTTGCTGACATGCCCGGAGCGATCGATCTCTCCAGATTGGTAGACGCGCGGCGTTAATCCGAGATGCGCCGCCACAGCCTTTGAGTCTTTGAACCGGTTGGGGTCATCGATTGTCGCCTTGAACAGCAGACTCACGATCGGTCCAACACCCGACACAGTCATCAGCCGTTTGCACACTTCGTCTTTGCGCGCCATCTGTCCGAGTCGCCGATCAAACAGAACTTTCTGCTTGCGCATCATATTGCGAGCGTCGAGCAGCGGCTCGATTGCCAGCCGTAAATCGGGCGCATCGACAAGCAGCGTCTCGACCTTCGCGGCGAACGCGCTTCGGTGCACATTGCCGAGCTTAAGGCCATGCACCTTCAGCAATCCACGAATGGTGTTCTCGATGGCAAGCATGTGATCCACGAACTTCTTTCGCGCGATGAGGACAGTCCGCAGCAGCTGTGATGCCTTGCTCTTGACGTGCACCGGCCGATAGTGCCCGAGCCGCATCATGTCGGCGATTCCACGTGCGTCGCTACGATCGGTCTTGTTCGGTCGCGACGACAGGAATCTCTGAGCGTGGCGGGTCTCAATGCATACCGTCTGAAGGTCGCTTTCGACGAGCCCTCCGTACAGCCATTCCGACAACGGACACGCTTCAATCCCAACCAGCGTGATCTGGTCACGCCAGCGCGCGAGCGCCTTCACCAACGAGGTTGGCTCACTCTCGACTTTTCCTTCCCAAACCGGGGCGCCGTCTGCTCCGACGACACAAATTGAGGTGGTCTTGAGCGACACATCGAGTCCGACGAACATGGCCATGGCGCATCTCCTTTTGCTGGGCCGAATCAATCCCAGCTCAAGGGTAGCGATGGGCGGGGATCGGATTACCCCAGCTCGCGCAAGAAGATAATGAACCCCTCGCCGGGGGCAGTTCTCTAATTGCGGGCGGTAGGTCAACCCCTCCGGTTAGCCTAGCCTTTGCCGGTTTCAGCGTTCTCTCCGTGGTCGAGACCAGGCCCGCCACATCATGGCATCGGACGCTGCGGCTCCCAATGTCGGTCGCGCAGTGACCTCCGAAGAAGTACTGCAACTGCCCCCGCGGGGTCGCCGCTGCCTCGTCCCGGCAAGGGACAAGACCACCGTCAGGCGACGGATTCCTTGATGTCAGTCACCTCCCGCCGTCATGCGGCATCGGCCGGTTCGATGGCCGACCACCGGAACGCCTCGCCGTCCATCCACATTCGGTGCATGATCACGGCCAGCTTGCGTGCCACCGCGACGGTCGCCTTTTTCATCCCGTTGCGCTTGGCGAGCCGTACACCCCAGGCCTTGAGTGCCGACCATTTTTCGACCCGCGTCAACAATGTGGTTGCCGCCTCATAAAGGTAGGCCCGCACCAGGGCATCACCGCACTTCGAGATGCCGCCGTTCCGATCGACCTCGCCAGACTGGTAACGCCGAGGCGTCAAGCCGAGATAGGCGCCCACGCTGCTCGATTTGCCGAACTTTGATGGATCGTCGATCGCAGTTACAAAGGCGATGGCCGTAAGCGCGCCGATGCCGGGAATCGTCATCAGCCGGCGGCACACTTCACTGCCCTTGGCATACATGAAGAGTTCTCGGTCGAGCGCTCGTATCTGTTCCTTCAGCCCGGAATAGACCGAGAGCAACGAGCGGACAGTGTGAACGGCTAGGCAATCGCCTCGCCCGCAGGCATCGATGACCAATTCCTCGAAAGGCAGTCCCGTTCGCCGCTTGAGAACAACGCCGAAGGTCTTCAGCACGCCGCCGATCTGATTGCTCACCTCAACGCGCATCCCGACCAGCTGCGCGCGGGCACCCAGCATCGAGCGAACGGTATGGCTGTCGAGGCTCTTGACGCTGACCTCGCGGTACCAACCGGCCTTTACGATTTGCGCGAGACCATACGCGTCGTTCTTGTCCGTCTTGTTGACCTGGCCGCTCATCGTCGCCTTGGCATGACGTGCGTCGAGGCAAATCACGGGCAGACCCATTGCTTTCAACGCATGCCAATGCCAGGTGCTTAGAGGGCCGCTTTCCAGACCGATCCGTGCCGCCCCTGGCGCTTTGGCTCTGATCGCGTCGGCGATGGCTTCCGGCGTCGATTCGCACTTTCCTTGCCAGCTCTTCTTCCCGTCCCCGTCAATGACACAGACATGTGTGATGTTCTGCGATACGTCCAATCCAACAAATTGATTCATAACGCCCTCCATGGGTTGGTTGAGGCGGCGAGGCTACCACCGCCCGCAATTACCCCATGTCGGTCCCGCGTCCCGCCTGCGGCGGCGCTATGCTGACGCTCCTGCGGCTGCCCTTTTAACCGGTCGAGGGGCTGGCGAATGGCCTGCGCTATGCTCCGGCTGATGCACCCATCGCCGGGAATTCCTGTGTGTGCGACCCGAATGCGTGGTCTCTTTCATTGGCCTTGTGGCCCCCAGCTGGGCCCTACCTTATGGGCCTTAATTCTCTTTTCGCTAATAATCGCCGCAGGTCTCTAAAGGGATAGTAGGTCCCTGAAAGATGTTGCGGGCCTCGCGGTTGTATGATTTTTTTACGCTCAGCCGCGACGAGTTTATCTGGACGGCGTTGGGGAGAAGGCCGGCTGACTGGCCTGGCGCGTCCGAGGACGATTGGATGATTTTTCGTTGGAAGACGAGTTCTCCTTCGTCCCCTTCGGCAGCAGTCTCGCCGAAGACCCAATCGAATCAGGTTGTCAGCCAAACAAGCTCCTCTTCGTCAGCGAACATTCCTGCGCCTCCAGAATTTAAACCGCCTTCATCACGCTATTTAGAGATAGGATTGGCGGTTGCCGGAATCGCAGCTTCGATCTACGGCTCATATATTGGTCTCGGATCGTCAGACCGCTGGATCTTGTTGTTATTTGGTTTATCTCTCGTCGCGACGGTAATCAGCTTATTTGTCATAATTGCTCAGAACAGGATGATCTGGGCGGCCTACAATGTGAGGTCTTCCCTTGAACGTAGAATATATGACTTACAGCGGACACGAGATATTCTCCAAGGTGAATTTTCAAACGTAAGAAGCTCGTTGGAGCAAATGACAAAGCAGATTACTTCTGCGCAACAAGAGAAGGAAAGCGCGGTTCAAGACGCGCGCCTTGATGTTCATGCTGTGTATGCGCAAATTGCGCAAAGATTTCATTATATCGCACTGTCTATATCCGCCTTCGAGCACAGCGTCTTCCATTACCTTGGGACACTGGCGTCGGGCGACATCAACGTTGGCAAGGCGAGAGAAGACCGCAGAAAAATCGATGACTTGCTCAACAACCTTCTGGCGGACATATGCAGCACCGCTTCGTTTGTGATAGCGGCACGAAAGCCGGAAAAGGGTCCGAACTTTTGCTCGGCTAACATTAAAGTTCTAATTGGAGGGCCGAACCACAGGTACTTCACGTATGTTCGAGGCGGACAAGCCCCCGGACTTCCAAATCGGAAATTAAGGGACGACGCGCTTCGTGACGAGCCTTTGTTTGTCAGAGAAAACAAGATTTATGAGTATTTGAAAAATAAGAAAACCGATCCAAAGTTTTACGTTTGTGATAATATCGATGATGTGCTTGAGGAAATCAAACGAGACAACACCCCGACACGCAGGTATTCAAAGCCTGATCAACGTGATAAATTAGATTATGTCTCGTTCATAACGGTCCCAATTATCGGAAGAGGAGACGAGCATGGCGGCAATTATCTCAAAGACGGTCGTGCATATGCGAAGGCAGGAGAGATACACGTTCTCGGATATTTTTGCGTGGATTCTCAAAAACTGAGATTTTTCGATAAGGAGTACGACGTTAATATCATGCAGCAATTGGCGACCGTGATCTTCGACTGTTTTCGCGCGTTCGACGCGGTGTACAAGATCACTGCCCAAATGGGGTTAGACCAGTATTTCGGGGGCACGGTGCGATTTCGGACTAGGATGGTACGCCAGACGGACTAGCAAAGTTAGAAACTGACGGGATAGGACATTCTATGCCATCAATTTTCTTTATGCCGGCTCTGGGACGCGTTTGACATTATTAAGCCGTTTGCTCAATTCCAGAAGCCTTTTGGCAAAATCGTCTTGAGCAATCGCGTCGACGGCTTTCAGCTCGCCATCGCGAACAACATAACCGATCCGTTCAAATCCAAGCGGCCTTCGCGCCAGCGGCAATTTTTTTTGCTCTTCGTCGTTCATTTACGCTCCGCAGAAAACATTGTCCCGTGGCCCGACAGGTTTGCCTCGCCGCAAACACGCCACCCGATATCACCATAAACCCGATTCGCAGGCAAGAGGTTCCGCTGTCCGTAACCTGCTGTGTACAGTGGTCTTTTTCGCTCGGCAAGTCTTTGTGTCGTCTGCGCCACAGATTAATACCTTAACATAATGTCACAATTCTAACGGGCGGGGCTATCCAGGCGTTTTGTCCAGTGAGTATTGGACCCCTCGCCGGGGGCACTCGGTCCTGCATCCCCGCGTCCCCTTCGCTCTGCGAGCGAGCGACGCGGGCGCTATGCTGATGCTCCTGCGGGTGCCCTTTTAACCGGTCTCGGGGCTGGCGAATGGCCTTCGCTGCGCTTCGGCTCATGCGCCCATCTTTCGTAGGGAGACGGCGTCTCCGGCCCCGAGGCCGCCAAGGTGCAATCTGGCTCGCGACCATTTGGTGAGGTATGCTTCCGGTAGGAGCACTTTTCATGAGCGAGCCGCGACGTAAAAGCCCCGAGCACCCTTACGAGCCCGAGCCCTATCCGATTCTGGAGGCCTGGCCGGAATTCTGGTGGATGTCGGAGGAAGAAAAGCGGGCCCTCATCGAAGCGCGTGCCCGCCAACATGGTGGCTCGGGCTATCGGCCACGCGGCGAGCCGGAGTGCGACCGTGACCGCGATCGGTAGGCCGAAAATCGGACGGCCACTGGATTTTTAATTTCAAAAAGAGGGGGCCTGCGGCCCCCGGGCCGTCAAGGCCGAGCCCTTCGGGCAAAAACGCGGTTGCTCAGTTGTCGCCCTCGCTGTCGCTCGGTTTCCTGCCATCCCTTCCCGCGTTTTTGGCCTTGACTGCCCACCCCCGCTCATTGGCGCGGGCCTAGTCAGGTTCCACACGAACCCAAACCTTATTTTCGAGAGAAGTCCAACGGCCACTTTTTATGCGCAGCGGTTGTTACGACCTACCCGTTCACGACAGGGCAAAGGATTTCATCTCTAAACGTCCCCCCGTCGCCGAGCCGACCGCTTCGCGCATCGCTGCCCGAGTAAGATTTGGCCTTTTCGCAATTCGATTTTCGTCAAGTGCCTTAATACGATTGATTGTCTCAATCTGAAAGTCGCTAAATCCCGTCAAATCAACTTCCTTGAGTAAATTCATGCCATCGCCCCAGCGTAATCGGCGATAACTGACGTCCCAGGCTCGAAGCTGATAAACCGAGTCTTCCGCCGCTGCCGGTCTTGACAGCAATATCCCAAAATATGTGAGATAACCTCTAATCGACCTATAACCCTCAGAAGGGTACTCCGGGACAAAAAAGAGCCTTCTCAGTCCACCCTTGGTGTCAAAGCTTGCGACAAACCTTATGTCGCCAAGTTGCACGCGTAAAAGGTTTTGCTCTGGTAAAAAAAAGTCCAAAGGATTTACGCCGCGATCCATCAAAGAAAAGCTATGAATAATGCGGCCATTAGGGCCGCTGATCGTGAGTGGATCGCTGACTATTTGATTTCCCGATGGCGTGAAAGTCTGTTTCACCGTTGCCCCCGACTCGCCTCCTGTTGGATAATCAATCAAATACGAATCTCTATGTCAACGATGTTAAGATTTTGTTAACGAAATGGCGGATCGTCCATACCCCGCAACTCCCTCGCGTGTAGCAAATCAAGCGCGTCAGAAACATCTAATTTCAACAATTTTATCGCGTCTATTGCGATGTTGAGGTGCTCAATGGTCTGTGTCTTATAAAAGTTATTCGCATCCCGAGCGGCCTTAAGGGCGCCGTGCACTGGCTTGTCAGAAACGCACAGAAAAGTTGCGTGCCCGACGCGATAGCGATAGGCGTTGGCGGCTATCGCGGCCGACTCCATGTCTATCGCGACGACTCGATATTGTTCGAACATTTGGAACATATCCTCTGTGGGGGCCGTCTCCCAGTTCCTATTGGTCACCGACATGACTGTCCCTGTGCGAAGGAGACCGCGGAGAGACTCCTGCGTTCGAATCTGTCGATCGATTTCTGAAGACTGTTCGCTGGTAAGTCCGCTTGCACGTTTGGGCTGCCAACCGTCACGGCCAATCAATGGCTCGGGAGAGTATTCGGGCGCTCTTATTTTGTTGGTGCGAAGCCGATAAAGAATCGCGTTTTGAAGAGCGATATTGATGGCGCGAGCTGGTTGTACAGGAGCGTCTAGAGGTACTGATTCTTCAAGAACTCCGTCTTTACGAACATATCCATTCGCGGCAACGTAGTCGCCAACTTTCTGCCGCGACCGCAATCCGCCGCAATGACCCACCATCAGCCAACAGAGCGGTCGAAGAACGGCTAGATGGTCCGTTATATTCCACGCATTGCTGGCGCCGACGCCAATATTGATCAGAGTCAATCCGGGCAAAGGGCCGTTCTCTATAAGATCGGCGTGATAGACTTGATCGGAGGTGCTGACGTCGCGCCGCCTCACCCCGTCATCCTCTGCCGGCACGAAGTGGTAAGAAGGCATTTGAGCGTCGGACTGCAGGAGGCTGGCTACAATGTCTTGGACTTCCTTGTAACGAGACGGGTCGCGCATTAAATTAGTAGTGCCAACGAAGCTATCGACGATATAAGCGATTAGACCCTCGCCGAAAAGTTTAACTAGGTCAGCATAGCCATATTCTCTTCGGCGATCCCCCATCTTTGGGATGAATAGCGTTCCACCGGTCACGCCACCGTTTTTGCAAATTTCCGCGACAATACGGAGCAGAAAGAGGCGAACGTACAGCCCATAGTTGACGAGAAGAATGTGTTCCTGGAACTCATTTGGTAATGTGTGGGTGTAATGATGAAGTCGCAGTAGGGAGTAATCGCTACGAAGTGCATCAAAAAATGCGAGGCGCTTAGGGAACGACATGGGCTGACGGGTGATCGCGGGGGTGCGGTCAAGCCGTTTAGGAAGATCGTCAATCTCGAACAAAGACAAGAAATTAGGATCAGCCCGTAACTTTGTGAGTTTGGGGAGGATCAGTTGTTGTATGCCGTGGAATTTTGCACTTTTCCAATTTGGCGGGTCGGAATTACTCAAGTATTCCTTATACCTTTGCCAGAACCGTGAGAAAAATAACTGATACTCATGATTCACGAATGAGGTGGCGTTGCGTCGTTTGAATGTGGCGTCTACAAGACTGTCTTCTATATCAGCAATGTTAGCCATAGGGAAAAACGACTGAACCAGGTCCGCCAACCGCTCGGGGAGTTTGCCCAACGGCTGGTCGACGTGCTCTGCCGCAAAAAGGAGGGGAATTGGTACGACACTCAACCCAACCTCAACTTCAAAGCCTTCTTCAAGTAAGCGGACTATCTGAGAACGCAGATAAATTGATGAGGATTTCGGATCAGCAACAGTAATGGAATGGGCCAGTGGGGCCAGTAACATTCTATACGCAGTGGAATATGTGTCTTGACCCTCCAGAAAATCGAATGAAGATCTCTCGGGAACACTGATATATGGGTAGCAGCAATTTTTTATCTTATTGAATGTCTCTTCAAATGCAGCTCCGAGGTTTTCGAAGAAGTCAGAAGGACGATTAAGAAACCACTCATGAGCATCGCAAATGGTCCTGCACGCAGCAGAATCCAGGAAGCAAAGGTAGTCGAAGATTATTTCCAATTGCTGATCAATTTCTTCGTCAGTCTTAACAGATTTCGTTGCTATCGCAAAACGTCCCGGGTTGGAGTATCCCGTCAAGGACGCGAGGTAGTTTGTTGCATCCATGGTCGTCCCGCTAACTCACGGTCGGATGCGAAGTGGATTTAAAAGCGAATGTCGTCCGCAGAGGCGCGAGGACGCCTTCCGTGGCCGCCGTCAGCCGACCGGTGGAGCGATCCACATCCATTTCCATGAACCCCAAACCCTCGCGGGCAATTTAAATAATTTCGCGGATGGCGTGTCAACCCCGAGGCGAATTAAATTTCAGTCGTGCCGCGCATGGCTGCTGACGCATCGCCGGGATTTATCGAGCCATCAGATGGCTTCCTACGACTTTTATTCGGCTCACCTGCCGCTCAACGGCGGGGAGATCAAAATCCGCAAGCCGAAGGCCGATGAGGCCGATGCGGCTCCCGAAACCAAAGCCACGTAAGCGCCGGGACTGCTCCGCAAGGGGCGGCCCTTAGCTTCCGCACGGAGGACCCGCCACGGCGAAGCCCGATACCTTCATCGTGGACGGTCAGGCCTTTAGCTGGCGGCATCTCGTCGAACTGCCCCGGCAACAGCTTGAGGCGTGGAGCGCCGAACAGGCTCGGCAGCTTACCCTGTTCGCGCTTAGGGACGACCGGCGCCTCCAGGCCGAGCGAACCGCAGCGGATCGCTATCGGGAGCCGACTTTCTTTGCCATCATTGCGGAGGCGCGTGACCGCTAATCTGGCATGGTGCGGTGCAGTGAACGCGCTTTGAATTCCGCCTTGCGAAAAATTCCTACGAAACGAAATTTCGCGAGTCTGGGAAGATTCCCAGTGCGTTAGGGGATTGCTTCGTAGGACTTGGTTTTTCGCCGTCGTAATGTGTTAAGAAATCCTGAATGAAGGCGTGTTAAGAGGACTGGCAAGCCATGTGATGTTAAACGGCTAGGCCTTCGGCCACCGTTCAACGATCACGCTTGGCAAGGGGCCTCCGGCCCCGTTGCATCCCCGGCTAGGGTAGGAGATCGCCTGACGGGGAGTATCCGCGTGCAGGAGGCGCGCGGCAATGGGTGTTAACACGGGTGCGCCCGCGAAGCCGCGGCGCAAGATGCTGTCCAAGCCCATGCGCGTCAAGGACGCGCGCGGGCGCTTTGTCGCTGTGCGATGCTCCGAAACTGAGCATGCGGCGATCTCCGAAAAAGCTGCTCAGGCTGGTTACAGTGTCGGCGCTTTTCTGCGCAATCTTGCCCTTGGCGACGCCGGGCCGCGCGCCGTGAGGCGACCACCCGTGGAGCGTAGAGAACTGGCGCGGCTCCTCGGTCACCTTGGCAAGGTTGGCTCCAACATCAACCAGCTTGCGCGCGGCTTCAATCAGACCGGCGTTCTGCCCGGCTTTCCCGAAATTCTGGCTGCCCAGCGCGATATCCGTGAAGTACGCGACGCGCTTATGAAGGCGCTCGGCCGTGGTGATTAAGGGCACCGCCTGCGCCGGAGCCAAGCGGCTCGCCATCCACCTGACCCGCACCGACACGAACGAGCGCGCCGAGGTGAAGGAGATTCGGGGTGTCGCGGCCGAAGACCTTAGCGGCGCGCTCCTCGAAATGGAGGCGGTCGCGGCCGGCACCAGGTCAACCAAGCCGTTCTATCACGGCTCGATCAATACCCGCGCCGAGGAACGGCTCACCGACGAGCAGCGCCTGTATGCGATCGACCGGCTTGAGGCGGCCCTTGGCCTCACCGGCCAGGCGCGGGTCGTGGTCGTGCATGAAAAGGAAGGGCGCGAGCACTGCCACATCGTGTGGAGCCGCATCGACCTTAAGCGCATGGCGGCCATCAGCGACAGCCACAATTACCGCAAGCACGAGGAAGTGGCGCGCGCCCTCGAGCGCGAGTTCGGGCATGAACGCGTGCAAGGCGCGCATGTCGAGCGGGAAGGCCGGGAACGGCCCGAGCGGACGCCGAGCCATGCCGAAATGCTGCAAGCGGGACGGACCGGGCTCACGCCGCAAGAGGTGAAGGCGCAGATCACCAAACTTTGGCGCACCAGCGGGAGCGGACAGGAGTTCGCCGTTGCATTGTGGCAGGCCGGGTACGTACTCGCGCGCGGCGACCGGCGCGATTACGTCATTATTGACCCTTCCGGCGGCACCCATAGCCTTTCGCGCCGTATCGAAGGCGCGAAAGCCAAAGATGTTCGCGAAAGAATGGCTGATCTCGATCCCGCGAGGCTGCCGAGCGTAACCGAGGCCAAGACGATTCAAAGAAGTCGGCAGGCGCGCGACCGGAAAATCGCCGCAGCGAGCTCGCGGGAAGCGCCGGGGGGAGTGGAGCAGCCAGCGACCGGTGAACGCGCGCTCGACGGGCCACAGGCGCCAGGCCGGGAAGCTCCGGCCATAGGCGGCGGAGTCAAAGCTGTTGGCGACCTCGCAGCGGGTATCGCCAACATATTTGAGAGCCTCATCGCCGGGCAGCCGGAGCCAAAACCGCCTAGCCCGCACGAAATTGCCGCAGCCGAGGAGCGCAAGGCCGAAGCCGAGAAAAAGGCGCAACAGGATTCGCGCGGCCAACAGGCCAATGAAGACCTCGAAAAACGCCGCCAGGAATTGCTGCGGCAGTTCGGGCGGCAAATTCTGGACGAACGCGAAGCCGACATGGAGCGCGGCCGGGAACGAGCACGACGACGGGGAGAGTAAGCCGCCCGGCGCAGGGGCAGCGCCGGTGCGGAAAGAAGATCCGCCCCGCGCCGGAGCAAGGCGCGGGAAGGGCGAAAGTGGAAAGGCGGCATTTTTCGTTTATTCGTCTCGAATATTGCTCTCGCCACGCGCGGCCCCTGCTCGCGCGGCGGTCACGCTGCACAATCGTCCCGGCATTGGTGCGGGGCGCACTAGCGGCGAATTCACGGCTCATGCGCGCTGGATTAGCGCCGCGATGGGCGCGAGCGGCGCGTATTCGGAAGCCGACACCGGTAGCCTACCGGCTGATGCTGGTGATGATGAACTCTCACGACTACTCGCCGCTATTGCCGACGAGGTTGGAGCTTGGGCGGCTGGCGCACGCGCCAGCGTCGCCGCCGAGTTTTCGGGACGCATTCTGCACGCACAAAAACATTTACCCAAGCATGAGGTACTCGGCGCCGTGCGCGCGCTCAAAGAAGCGTGTCAAGCGGCCCTGGCGGCTATCGCCCGCATAGCACAGGCAGAGCTTATTGCGCGACGCGAAGCGGCGATCCGGGCATATCAACGTCCACCGAGAGCGACGCGCCCGCCGTCGAGGCCTAAGCCGCTTGACGGCCCGGCCAGAGGCTAGGGCGCTTCATTGCCATTGTTATTGCAAACAAAAACGCATGTTGAAGCGGCGATGAAAGTTTTGACCCCGCAGCGACCCGCTTGCTAGACTTGCGCATTGCTGAAATCCCTTTGCTTGGTTTGTTTTGCATGATGACTGACAACCCGCCACTAGAGCGGGACATTATGAGTGGCGACTACCATCCCGACGAAATCGTCGCGGCCTTCGCCAAGATGGTGCGACGCTCCGAAGCGCTGCGGGAATTCGGGCAGCAGATTCTACGTCGCCGTGCGCAGGAGAATGAAGCCGACGCGATTGGCAGCGAAATCGCGAGCCTTATCTATCAGCGCGAACCCAATCCGAACCGCCGCGCCGCCATTTGGCTGATTGGCCGGCAATGGATCGATACGCCGTGCGATGCTTCCGACCCGAGAACCGGGGCGCGCGCGATGCGGCGTTGGGTACGAGCGGTCCTCGCGCAGCCGCGCTACTAAGCGGGTCGGTATGGATTCGGATCAAGGCCGTTTTTGAACGAGGTCGTCCAGTAACCCGGCGCTGAGGCTAGGAATGGCGCTTTTACCGGTTCGACGAAACAAAGCATTTGCGCGCTCGGCATGGCGCGCAACTCTTCGGGCCGCAACAGCGGAGCACCCTGCGGCCCGCGCGAGCGCCCGATTCCGCCGTCACCGGAGCGCTGGTTTTCACTTTCGACGATGATCGTTTTGTTACCGCTCAGGCGCGACAAATATTCCGAGGTGAAAACGTCGCGCGGAGCGAAGGCGGTTAGCGCGGCGCTCGCGCTCAGGAAATTCTCCCAGCGGTCCTCATAGATGTCTTTTAGCTGCGTGAGGTCTTGGACAAACGGCCAGAGTTGAACTCCGTACCCGCGCGCGATGTTCATTGCGTTCGAGATTGCCGGCAAATGGTCGAGTTGCGCAAACTCATCGAGCATGAAGAGTACCGAAGGAAGCGCGGTGCTTGGAGGTGTCGCGAGTAGCTCTCGAAGTGCCGAAGCGATAATGAGCCGAAGCCAGTTGCTGTGACTTTCCAGATGCGTCGCTGGCAGCACGAGATAGACTGTCACAATCTCATTTTTCATATCGTCAAAACGAAAGTCGCTGCGGCTGGCGAGGTCGCGCGCTACGGGCGGACTATCGATAAAGCTGGTCTCATTAATCGCAGTGAGGATCACGTCTTTATTCGAGCGGGTGTCCTGCTTAAAGCGCGTGGCCTTGGCGCGCAACGGCTCGAAATCGCTCAGGGTCATATCGATGATGGTTCGCGCAAGACCGATAGCGTTTCCAGCCTGATCGACGCCAAATTCCTCCGTCAGCAGATGCCGCACGTTCGCGAGGGTTGCGTTCTTTCTGCGGTTAAGCAGTTCGTGCATTACCAGTGCCGTTACAAGATCGTGTGCGGACCCAGAAAAGAATCGCCCATTGCCGCCCCGCTCTTGCTTGACGAGCGATTGAGCAATGATTGTGCAATCATCGAGAAAGTTGTCGCGGTCCATACGCACCGTTGCGAGCGGATTAAATCCTTCGCTCGTGAGCCACGGACATTTGTCGGCGAGGACATTGAAGGGATTCAACATGACGACGCGGCCGAATGTGGCTCGCTTCCGTGCCGTAATGGCCGCCGCCTCGCCCTTGGGGTCGACGATCAGGACCGAACGCCGGAGCGTCGAAAGGTTCGGAATAATGAGGCCGGTGCCTTTGCCCGAGCCGGTCCGGCCGACGGTGACGAGATGCACATCGCCTGGATATTCGATGCGGTCCCCAACCTGCTTAGGCCGGACCGGATCATGGAAATTCCCGAGATAAATTCCATTTTTATGAGGACCCAGCTTTGCCGCACGCAGTTCCTTTTGTGTTGCCGTTCGAGCCGCCCCGTGAGTATTCCCGCCGAGCCGGGAGCCGCCCAGCACGTTCACAATTGGGCCAAGGCCGCGCGCAAGCAGCAGATACGCGCCAATTCCAGTTCCGGCAAAGAGGACGAGTATTCTCGCGTTATCCGGGAGATATTGCTCTAGGGGAGTCTTCCACGTTACCCAGATTAAAAGAGCGCCCAAGGCTGCAAACCACAGGCCTTGCAACATGACCTTGGTTTGCACCGCCATGTCGGCGAGACCGCTTGCCGTACGAACGCCTGATGAGAGTCCAAAGCGCCGCCACAAGTTGCCCAGTGCACCGGCTACGGCGAACGAAGCACACCAATATCCTAAGGCTTCGCGGGAGTACTGATCTTGGCGCAATCGAAGCTGCAGAAGATAAAAGCCAAATCCAAGGATAAGTCCGAGCAAGAATCCGTTGGCCGCTATATCCCATGCAGCAAGTAAAGGAAATTCGCGCCTCTTGTTAGCAGCTTCACTTATGCCTACGAACGCCATGCATGACGGAAGCCCAATAAGGATAAATGCCTGAACACCCTCAGGTTCAGAACGTAGCCTCGTGAATTGAATGACGGCAATCGCGACAATGATTCCGAGAATTCCCCGAAGGAGAGCGGAAGTTCGATAAGGTCCCCAGAAAGCAAAGAATTCCGATAATTCTCCACGCTCGCGAATGTCAATAAGCAGCGCCTTCGCCGCCATGTAGAGACCATAAGCGACCGGTACTAACCACCAATACCCCAGCTCGACAGGGGCGACCGCGCCGAGCCAAGCCAGCAGTGCCCAGCCGCCGTAGATGACAAAGGCAGCCGCCAGCGCCTCCTTAGTCGCCAAGCCCACGTAGCGCACGTCCTACCCCAATGACCTCTACCCGTGGTGGCGGCATCGAAAGCCACGACGTTTGAAAAGTCAAATCCGCGGGGAGGCAAGAGGGCGGGGCTTCTTATTGAAACGCGACTCCCAGCCGCTTGAAATTTCTCTGAAGGCAATCGTCGTATAGCTTCATCGCTACTTTCGCGTCCCTGGCCTTCCAGATCGGCGGAGCGCCTTCAAGTGTACAGCGAACCGCAAGGGCTGCCGGAATTCTCTCGTGAATGTATTGTTCGAGTTCATCTAAACGCTCTTGCGCGGTCTTGAACCCCTTGTCGGCCGCCGTGCGGTACCAGATTAATGCCTCGAAATAATCTTGCTGCACACCGAGGCCGTCGCGGTACATCTGACCTACATACATCGTTCCTTCGGCGTCACCTTGCGCCGCTGATTTTTTGAACCAGAGCATCGCTTCGGCATAATCTTTTGAGACGCCCGTGCCGTTGACGTAAGCCATTGCAAGGATGTTTTGCGCGGACGGAAATCCCTGTTCTGCCGCTTTTCGATACCAAACGTCGGCCTGTGCGTCATCTTTGGGGACGCCGTTACCCTGACTATAGATTGTTCCAACCTTGGTCTCGGCGCCCGCGTCGCCTTGATCGGCGGCGGCGCGGTACCATTTCAGCGCTTGCGTGTAGTCCTGGGCGATACCGAGTCCGTGATAATAAAGGAAGCCCAGCATGACCTGCGCATCGGCGTTTCCTTGATCGGCCGCCTTGCGCGCCCAGTACATCGCTTGCTGATAGTCCTTCGGCACCCCATCGCCATTGAAATAGTGTTTGGCTAGGTCAATTTGCGCACCCGCGAAGCCTTGGTCGGCGGCCTTCCGGTACCAGGCCATCGCCTGAGCGACATCGCGGCGCATGCCGGAGCCGGTATCGTACATCAGCCCAATCATTTCTTCCGCATTGGCGTTGCCTTGATCGGCGGCTTGGCGGAAGAAGGCAAAGCCGTGTGCATAGTCGCGTGGGACGCCGAACCCGTTTATGTACATCACGCCGAGCATTCCTTGTGCCAAATCATTACCTTGATTTGCTGCAGGACGAAGCCAGCGTAACGCTTCCGCATAGTCTTTCTGCTTGAAAGCAGCCATCCCCTTTTGCAACGCGTCGCGTATTTCGGGCGAAACGATCGCGGGAGCCGGTTGCGCCGCCGCAAATTGGATGTCGGCTTTCGCGCCAACAACCGCGAGAATAACAGCGGCCAGTGCGCGTGGCAGGAGCTTGCGGCGGGAACGTGTGGGGAGCGCCCGATTTATCGGGTCATCTGAAAAGCTATCTGTAGGGGGAGTGAAACAGAATGGCCGATAATGTTTCAAACCGCTGAAGAACTCTTGATTTTATCGGCAAAATTGCATACAAAAATTGCTGCAATTCTGCTGACTGCCGCGCAAATCCGCCGAGCAACGGAGGTTACCCGTGCTGCAACAGAATCGGCCATTCTGTTTCAGCCGAGGCCGCCCATGCGCGAGCAGAATTACTTTTCGGCGAGTCTCTTCAATTGCTTAGGCCACCGAAAATATCTTGACGCCGCCGAGCGGCGTCGCTTCGTCGAAGCCGCGTCGCGTGTAGCGGAAAAGGTGCGCCTGTTTTGTCTGACGCTTCTCTGGAGCGGAGCGAGGGTGTCGGAAGTGCTTGCCCTTACGGCCGCATCGATCGACATCGAGCGCGGCGTTGTCAGCCTCCAAACTCTCAAGCGCCGCAAGCGCGGCGTGATCCGGCAAGTGCCGCTGCCGCGCGATTTAATCGACAAATTAAATCGTGTTTTTCAGCTTCGACGCCGCCAACGCGATCCGCGCCTCGCGACGGACCGATTGTGGAGCTGGAGCCGCACGACGGCCTGGCGGCGCGTTAAGGCGATCATGGCGGCGGCCGGGATCGCCGGCATGCCCGCCATGCCCAAGGGCTTGCGGCATGGGTTCGGCGTAAACGCCTTTCAATCGAACGTGCCGCCGCATCTTGTTCAACGTTGGCTCGGTCACGCCTCGCTGCGCACCACGTCAATCTATGGCGACGTGGTCGGCCCCGAGGAACGCGCGTTTGCCGCGCGCATGTGGCGATCGCGTTCCGAAGCATCCTAGAACCTTCAATTGTCCGCATCCGCTCGAATTTTTCCCGCGGTCGCTGTTTTGGGCGATACGATTTCAGGGCCTGCAAGCTTTTCCATCAGCTGGACCATCGCGCGCCGGACATTGCGATCTGAGAGACGATCGAACGCTACGGCTAACTGCAGCGTGTCGGGATTATCCAGGAGATCGAACAGGCGGCTCGGTTTCAGGCACGTTTCGCCTGATTGCGCGGGCGCGGCGGCATCATAAAAAAACGTTATGGGCACTTGCAGAAGGTTGCAGATTGCCAGCAGCCTGCCGGCGCTGACGCGGTTTGTGCCTTTTTCGTATTTCTGGATTTGCTGGAAGCTGACCCCGAGCCCTTGCGCGAGTTCCTGTTGGGAAAGCCAGCATTCGAGGCGGCGCGCGCGGATACGGCGACCCACCTCCACATCCCAAGCTTCCACCCGCCTTGGGGGCAGCCGCTTTGCGGGCATCGCAGACTTGCTCCGATTCCGGGAAGATTAGCCCGGTAGTTGAAGCCCTTATTACGATGCGCCCGTAAGATGTTCCGGAGGAGTTGCTATCAACAGAATTGCCTATACTGTCAAACTGTCAATAATTCTTGAGTAAAGCTTGCCATCAACTGCGACCAGTAGTAGCGTGCGCACCGACCGATGGCTCGATGAGCCCCGCAATCCGGGGCGTTCAGGAGGGTTCAACAGAATAGGCAAGACGGTCGCGTCCGGGCGTCGGCCTCCGGCCGGCGTGAGGGGCCGCGATGCTCACCGGCGGGAGACCGCCCGGCAGTCTCTATACGAGCGCCGGGCAGCGAAAATATCTGACACCCGCCGAGCGCGCTCGCTTTCTCGAAGCCGCCTATGCGTGTTCGCGCGCCGATCTGCGAACCCTGTGCCTGACGCTGGCCTATACCGGCTGCCGGATATCCGAGGCGCTGGCGCTCACGGCAGCTTCGATCGAGCGTGAGGCCGGTTTCATCGCGATCCGGTCGCTCAAGAAGCGCGCGCGCGCCGTCATATTCCGTGAGGTCCCCGTGCCGGCCGAACTCTTCGGCATGCTCCAAAAGGTGCACGGCCTTGAAGACCGGAGCGCGTCACTCTGGCCGCTCTCACGCTGCCGCGCTTGGCAGCTTGTCAAAGGGATCATGAGCCAAGCCGGAATCGCAGCAGGGCCGCACGCCACGCCAAGAGGCCTGCGGCATAGCTTCGGCCTTCACGCGATCCGCTCGGGCGTGCCCCTCAACCTGGTGCAGCGCTGGCTCGGCCACGCCAGCATGCACACGACCGCGATCTATTTGCAGGCCACCGGCGACGAGGAGCGCGAGATCGCGGCAAGGATGTGGGGCATGCGGGACGAACCCGGCCGCCCAGGCCGTGCGCTTCCCAAGCGAACACGAGCTGCAAAACGCAATGCGGCACCGCCCGAGAAGGGGAAGACGCGCGGCCGAAGCGAAAGCGCGAGCGGGGAAGGATGCTGATGTTCGGCAGACGTCTCGACCCGATCGACAGGCACGTGAATTTCTTCACACGTCGAAGTTGCCAGGCACAGTAGACACTATTACAATGTCCCTGAGTGGGGGTCGATTTCACAGTCGTAAGCCGAGGGTGTAGCAGGAATTCCCAGGAAGGCTTCATCGGCCATCCCCGGAGGAATTCGTTCCACGCTATCAAACGGGGCAATCGTGCCAAGCCGCGCGCAAATCAGGGTCGCGTTTCCGCTTTTGTTGCTTGCGATAGCCGGCATCGGCTTGTTGCTGGCGTTCGCGTATCTCGGCACTGGCAGAGCACCGAACAGCGGGACGAATGGCAGTGTCACTATCGGCGTGGTGTTGCCCTTAACGGGATCAGCCGCGACTTACGGGAACAACGCTCTTCGCGGCGTGCAGTTGGCTGTTAAGCAGCGCCCCTCGCTTAAGGACGGTCGGAACGTCGCGCTGGCGATTCAAGACTCAAAGTCCGATACGGCGCAAGCCGTCGGTGCACTCCAGGCGCTTCTTGCGGGCCACGCTCTTAGCGTGGTGATCGGGGATACCTCCAGTTCTTCCGTTCTGGCGATGGCGCCGGTCGCGCAATCCGCCAAAGTCGTCCTGATTTCACCGTGCGCGTCTGCCGCCGACATTAGCAAGGCTGGAAGTTTTATTTTCCGGACGTGGCAATCGGACGCCTTAGAAGGCGAAGTTGACGCGCAATATGCACGCGATGAACTAAAATGGAAAAAAGTGGTCGCTCTATATATCAACAATGCCTATGGACAAGGCCTGCTTGCGGCTTTTAAGACCGATTTCGTCGGAGATGGACGGTCCGTAGTCGGTATTCCATTCCCGGAGGGAGCTACCGACCTCCGCTCGCAAATTACTCAACTCAAGGGCGGCGATTTCGACGGCATTTATCTCTTGGGCTTTCCAAACGAACTGGTTCTTGCGCTGCGCCAGTTGCGCGAACAACAGGTCACCTTCCCAATACTGGCAACCCAAGCCATTGACGACCCCGCAATCTACAATCGGGCAGGAGAGGCGGCTAACGGAGTTCTATTCAGCACGACGGCGCCGCCCGATCCCGCCGCGCCTCAGGTACGAAGCTTCAACGACGCTTATAACAAAGAATTTCGCATGGCCCCCGGATTGTGTAGCGACTCCGCTTATGACGCGGCGAACCTCGTATTGAATGGTTTCAACGAGGGCCACATGACGAGCGAAGCGCTGCGCCAATACCTTCACACGGTTCGTAATTATCCGGGTGCGTCGGGCACAATTACCTTCACGGCATCCGGTGATGTAAAGAAGCCTATACAGGTTGAAAGAATCACCGATGGCCATGCTGTTGTGATCTGGAAGCAAGGATAAACGATCTTGGAACCGACGGAAAACGTAACTGCCTTTAATATACTCACTACCGTTTTGGCGGGCGCTGCCATTGGCGCTGGTTTTATTTTTCTTCTGCCTCAAGCTCAACAAACTGCCCTTTTCTACGGACTGCTGGCCGGCGGCGGAGGCGTAGTTGGTGGTTTGCTCGGCTATTTCTTCTATCGGAAGTGGGCCGCCGCTTTGCGCCGATTCATTCGGCGCACTAAATTCGAGTCGCTCGCACACGCTCTGAATCAACTCGGCATTGATTGCCAGCGGGCGACCGGTATTAAGTTCATCGGCCACCTGGAAGTCAGCCTGCTCGAGATTTTGGTTAAAGAGCTTCGAAAGCGCGACAATCTCGCGGTTCAAATAGTAAATGACTCCTCCGATCTTTATCGAGGCTCCAATGGCGACATGCCACCCATCGTGGCCGAGTTCTTAAAAATGGATCGCGAGCGTATTAATGTTCGACATCGGTTTTGCTACTCCCGCCAGCTGATGAGTATTTTGGAACTCGAAGTCGATGGCGGATTTATTGTGTATTCGTGGCGATCGAAGCAGCCTTCGCCAGCCTTCCGCTTCGCGCCATGGACAGACAGCCATCTCGGCGATTTCGAGTGGGAGGAGATACATCCCGTTAGCCTGGATCATCACGCCAATAGATTACACCACAACCGGAAGCTCTTGGACGATATTTTCAAGCCGCATCAGCTCGGCTGGAGTGATCCAATGTTTCCCCCCACCGGGAATCAAACAATAAAGGAGATTTGGCAAGGAGAGATATTGCGGTGGTGGGCAAATACGGGCTCTGAACTGCTCACGAAGTGCGGCATAAAAAATGTGCATATTACGTGGGCCTTGACTGAGCATAGCTTGGCAGACGCGGAAAACGTGAAAGAGTGGTTAGATCGACTCACTAGGACGGACGGACCAGCGGTTGTCCGATATGTCTACGTCGATTGTCAAAAGTACCCTGATAATGCTGCGTATAAAAAAGTAGTCGACGACATTATAGCCAAGTATCTGGCGCCAGCAGTCTCGAACCGCGGAGGACAGTATCAGATTTACTATCTAAATTTTGCGGAGGTGCCTGACTATTTACGTGAAGATTTTGCGTTAATGGAGGGGGACGCTGCCTTCGTTCAGGAATCTGACCGTAAGGCGATTCAGGGTTTGCTGCGAGTTACAATCTCGGCGGATCATCGCTCTGTTACGGAAGCTCGTGATCGTTTTGCCAGCTTCGCCGTATTAAACAAAGTTGCTCGCGTTGATCAACTCTGTCATTCGTAATTCGAGTTAACGGCAGTCGTAGCTGAGAGGCACGTCGATGACGCACTGGTGGCAGAACTTTGAACCCTGGGCGAAGGTCACAACCGACGAATGGTCCTCATGGCAATGGCAGCTGCGTAATGTTTCTCGGAGTGTAGAGCGGGTCGCCGACTGGTGCGGCACCAGAAAAAACGACACGGCGAATGAAATACAGGCCGGCTTCGCGATCAAGGTCACTCCGCATATGGCCGCCGCAGCACTCCACTATGGAGCCGACGCTTTGCGTGTTTTCTCGCGGGCTTACCTGCCATCTCTTGAAGAACTCAGCCGCTTGGAAACGTCCAATTCGGACGACGGGATTGGAGAAGAGTTAGAACATACGAATCCGGTTCCGGCTGTCTCTCATTTCTATCCAGACCGTGCGCTGTTCAAGATTGTAAAAATGTGCCCAGCCTATTGCAGATACTGCTTTCGAAGGCGAATGCTGGGTGACGGTAAGGGGTCGTTTAATCCACAGGAGATAGCGCAGGGAATCGATTACATAAAAGCTAATACAAACATTCGTGAGGTCATTCTCAGCGGCGGTGATCCCCTCGTGCTCGGCGACGACCGCCTCGCCTCCATCTTGGATGCGCTCAGCGCTTTGCCCCACGTGAGAAGATTGCGGCTCGACACCAAGGCCTTATTCATGGTTCCCGGAAGGTTCACAGCGGCCTTAATAAAGGGACTGAAGAAATTTCGCGCCGTCTATGTCATGTGCCATTTCTCGCACCCATACGAACTCTCGCCGGATGTAGCAGCGGCGGCGGCACGCCTAGCGGATGCTGGTATTCAATTGCGGGCGCACACTCCCCTGCTGCGAGGAATCAACGATTCGGTGCCGGTGTTGTCAGAGCTTTTCGAGATGTTGGTTGATACGAGAATTCAGCCGTACCATATGCTGCACTTCATTCCGACCCCATGGACTGAACATTTCCGAGTGCCTTTTAGGGAGGCAACCCGAATTTACGAGTTGCTTCAGAATTCCGCGGCCGGTCTTGCCCTTCCGGCATTTGTCGTCTACCTGCCTAACGGTAATGGCAAGGTCATTGTCGCGCCAAATAGAGTCATAGATAGACCGGGCCGAGGCGTCTGGCTGCGGAGCGTGCGCCGGAAGGAAGTGTTATACGAGGAGCCTGAGATTTGGCGATCAGATGCAATTTCTGCTTAATGCGGCCGCATCCAGCGCTCTTGTTTCCTTGATCGGGTTCGCGATCTGGATCGTGTACAGGTCGCGCGGGTATTACGATTTCGGTCTACTGTTAGCTCTCGTTGGAAGTCCCTTTTTAGTTCTTGCCGTTGTTCGTGCCGGCGGCAGCAGCTTTCTTGGCATTCTCGTCGCGCTAGCCGTTTGCGCCATGATCGGCGCGACGACGACGTTCATCTTGCCTGCCGCGCCACAAGATCGCAAGCCGCTGCTGGTTCGACTCACGGTTGGAAGTTATGGCCTGTGGCTCGCGGGTCAAGGTCTTTTATTTGCGGTCTTTGGCGACCAGCCCCTATCCTTTCCCCAACTGGCGAATGCACCTTTTTTCAACATTCGACAGTCGTCGATAAGCAGCGGGGAGCTCATGCAGCTCGCCATGGCCCTCCTCATGTGGCTGATTCTGGCGTCTTTGTCCCGGCGCAGCACCTATTGGATTGCCTGGAAGGCGACGGCGACGAATAATTGGTCCGCGCTGTATTATGGCATTCCAGCCCAGCGAATAATCGCATGCGGCGCCGGGGCGGCCTACGTCTGCGCCGCTGTTGCGGGAATCACGCAGGCTGTCAGCATCGACGTGACACCATATCCTGCATTTTCTCTCTTTCTCAACGGAGCCGTCGTAGCGTTGATTGCGGAAGGGCTCAGCTTGTTCAAGCTGTTCTTCGCCAGCGTTGCGATCGGCAGCGCAGTGACACTCGCCATCATAACTGTTGGCGCAGTGTGGCAGGAGGTTTTTTCCGCGTTAGCACTCTTTGCGGCGCTTGCATGGCTAACCTTTGTGTCAAGGAAAATACGTTGATCGGGTACGGGCTCTATTTGGCGACGTTGGCGTTATCGCTGGTGATCTACGTCTTTGCGGCGCAGATCATCGCGCGAATGTCGCAGGTGTGGCCATTCTGTATGCCGGCCTTGGGCGGGATCGCCGCGTATACCACCGCCATTTCGTCCACAACCTTCCAATTGAACCCAGCACTATCGTTGATCCTCGGGATTCTCGCAGCGTCGCTCGTCGGAGCCGTGAGTGGAATTTTGCTTTCACGGATGAGCCCGGATCGCGCCAGTATCGCCACTTTGGCGATACAAATTGGCTGGACTGCCGTGTTCCTAAATTGGTCAACTGTGACGCGGGGCGCTCTTGGAATATCCGGCATACCGGGATTGATCGAACAATCGACAACAAGTCAACGCGCGATGTGCTCGATCGCAATTTTAGGCTTGGTGACGGTCCTTTGGCTCGTCGCACGAATCCGGGTTTCCGGTACCATATTAGCGTCGCTGGAAGCGGCACATTTTGAATCGCCAGCTTTTCTCTCCGGCGCTGGATGGCCGGTTGAAAATTCGCGCGCTCTGAGTTGGGCCGCCGCTTCTGCATTGGCAGGTTTATCCGGCGGAGTATGGGCGCAATTTGTCTCTTTCATAGACCCGGCCACATTCGGTGCGTCGGGTGCTTTGCTTATCGTCTGCATAGCGCTTTTAAGCGGTCGAAGCGCACTTTTGGCGACGGGAATAACTGTGGGCTTCGTGGCATTCCCCGAATCGTTGAGAAGGCTAGGAGTATCATCCGCCTCGGGCGCTGCCGCGCAGCAAATAGCCTTTGGTCTCTTCGTCGCCTGCGCTGTCGCCTGGTCCATCAATCGGAGCGCGATTTACGATGACAGATGAAACGATCCTCTCTGCTAATAATATCACGGTCCATTTTGGCCAACGACTTGTTCTGAACCAGCTGTCGCTCGATATTCGTCGCGGTGAAGTCGTTGCCGTTAAAGGCGAGAATGGATCGGGCAAAACCACGCTTATTAGGGCACTTTCGGGCGAATTGAGAAACGTCGAAGGTTTTGTACGACTTCTTGACACAGACATTTCGCGCGTTCCGCAATGGAAACGGGTCCGTTTGGGCGTTCGCGCCGTAAGCCAAGTGTCTCAAATCGTTCCATCGCTTTACGCAAGCGAGTTTTCCGCTCTCTCGGAATGGCTTCTGGGAAGTCAGGTATGCGTGACGGAACAATATGAGGACTGGTTGCGAACGGAAAGCCAGAGACATTCCCATGGTCGCGTTGGTGAACTGTCCGCCGGTCAACAACGCCGAGTCTATGTCTCGGCGATGTTAAGGGGACCGATTCGTGCCTTACTCCTGGATGAGCCGACGGCCGGCACATCGCGGTCGTTCGCAGACCAACTGTGCGAATGCCTGAGTCATATGGCACGACGCGGCTTGGCGGTGTGCATCATCGAGCATGATATGAGTAGGCTAGATCGGTGCGTTTCGCGTATCGTCAAATTGGAGGGGGGAAGACTTGTCTCGTAACGGCGCGTCCTTACACCATCGCGCACCCTTGGTGGAATTTCATGACGCCGTTCTCGGCTATGGTAATAAGGCCGTCATCGTTGTGCCAGCGCTTGAAATTGGGCCTGCCGAAAGGATATCAATAACGGGCGATAACGGCTCTGGAAAATCGACGCTTTTCAAGACACTCTTGAGTGAAGCTGATGTTCTTGAGGGCTCCGTCAGGCTTTTAGGCGAGTTCCCAAAAGCGTTGCCGTCATCCGAACTTTTCTCGGGCCAAGTCGCGTACATGCCTCAGACGCAAGCAGTCTTTGAAACGCTTACCGTCGAGGAGCATCTAATTCTTTCAAGCGCCTTTCGTGGAACTGGAGATGAAAGTTGGCGCCGAAAGTTAACTAAAATTCTGACCAATCGGATTGGGCGCCGTCAGAAGGTTGTAAGATTGTCGGGGGGCGAACGACGCTGGTTAGCATTGACCGTATCATTATTTGCCGCATCCAAGATTCTTTTGTTAGACGAGCCTCTTGCTGGCCTAAGCAGTTCCTGGGCTGCCGACGCCGTTCAGCTCATTGAGTCGTACCTCGAAATGTTCGATGCCGCTTTGATCGTTATCGAGCATCGGACCGCAGAGTTGATTCCCCTCCGGTGTGTCGAAAGGCAAGCTATAATAGATAGTGACGATCTTGCGCGGCTCGTGTGACAAGCAAGAGTTACTCGAAAAGCCTCGCCGGTAAGCCAACGGCTAACCTTGCTCGCGAGGAGGATTCCATGACGCACGGCAACCGCATCGCCACGGACGTGCTCGTTGAGTTCCTCGAACGATTACTGGTAGCCGGTGGGTTTACCCCAATCGAGGGGGCCGCGATCGCGAAAAGTCTCACTTTGTCCGAACGGCTTGGTTACGGCTCTCACGGAATTTCCCAAGCCCTCCGGTATGTAGCTGATCGAAGGGACGGCAAGCTCGTGAGCGGCGTGCAGTTCAAGGCGCTACGCGATACGGCGAACAGTCTGACAGCGGATGCACAGGCGGGCGTCGGCCAAATTGTTATGCGTGCTCTTTTACAAGCTGCATATTCGAAGCTCTCCAACCAGTCGTCGGTCACCATCGCGGTTCGGAATTGCGGCCCAATTGGACGACTGGGGGAGTGGGTCGAAGAACCGGCCAAGATGGGTTACGCGGCTCTGCTCCTTGCCAACGACAATGGTTCGGACCTGTTCGTTGCGCCTCCGCGCGGCAAGCGAGCTGTTACGAGCACAAATCCGGTCGCGTTCGGCATCCCGCTGCCCGAGAACCAGATTTTTTCAGCGGACATGTCGACCAGTACGATTTCCTTTGGGACGGTTAGCCGCGCCAGACGCCTAGGCACGATGTTGCCGCCCTCTTGTATTCAGGATTGTAATGGCCACCCTACAATGGACCCAGAGGCCCTCTTCACCAACCCTCCGGGCGCTATCCTGCCGATGGGTGGTGCTCAGGGCTACAAAGGATTCGCCTTGTCCATGTTCGTGGATCTGCTGGTCGCAGGCCTTTCAGGTGGGCAAGCACCGCCCGCCCAAGGTTCATTCAAAGGTGAGAATTGCATAGTGTTGATGATTTGGAATCCCAAATATTACGCCGGCCTAGAGCATATGGCAGCGCAGGCGGCTAAATACATTGAATTTGTCAGGCAATCCCCGCCGACCGACGCCGCCGAGCCAATATGTATCCCCGGCGATCGAACGAATGCTGCCAGGCAGGACGCCACTCCGGGAAAAATTGATGTCCCTCAGCAGGTCGTCGACGATTTCGCCAAACTTGCGGATGAGTTGGGGATAACCATTCCCGAATTTGAGTTCTTTTTGTAAGGTGCCCGTTGCTGCTCCTCGGTACGCGCGTGCCTCAAAGCGTCGACACGTGAGGTTGGCCCCGGTCGATCGGCACTTTGATTGAGACTTCGCCATATTCGCCGGGCGGGCCGAAGGCGACCACCGCCTGAAACTCGTACTCACAGCGGGTCGATTCGGGCGGCACCTCGAAGCTCTCCGGCAGGGTTCTGAAATTGTCGTAGAAGTAGAGCCACACATCATTACCTTTTAAGAGTACCAGCAGCTCGCGCATGCGGTGGCGTATCGCGACCTCTTCGAGCGCATCGATGCGCGCAAATGGTGCGCGTGCTTCCCACGTCAGGGAACGCAAGATCGAAAGCAGTTCCTCGACATAGCCGCTGGTCTCGGCGGTTAATGACAGGAAGATATGCGAGACCAGGTATCGGCACGTTCTGATCTTTTCGAACAAAAAAGCCTCGTCGCTGATCGCATAGGCGTAATCTTCGTCGAAACGTGGAACCACGCGCCTTTGAGTGGTTTTCTCCGGCATCGAAGAAGCCGCGGCCGAAGCAGTTGCCGCCGCTGGCGGCGGAGGCGGTCCATCGTCGCGGTCTAGGGTCAGGAGTTCGAGGCGTGTACCTAACGCACTTACAATCCGTTCGGCGAGCGCGGCGGCAATAGGCGCGTTCTCGTTCTCGATCGCCCGGAGCCGGCGCTCGCTGATTCCTATTTCGTAAGCGAATTCTTTCTGCGTTGCGGCCCGGTCGCGGCCGTCACGCAGTTGCTTGATCTTCTTACCGTCGAGCTGAATTTTGCGCACGGCATCCTCCTTTGGGGCCAACGCAATCCATAATGCCATTGATGACCGGCGTTGTACCGGCATGCAGCCGGCATGCGAACAGTCATTTTTCGGCGCGTCCTTCCTGCGGAAGGGCTGGGCTGCCGTGAACCGAGTCCCTTGAGATCCCGCAAGCGGGATTGCGGGTCTCGGCCACGTGGCTTCGACTCGACGAGAGCTAACTCAGAAGCTGGCGCATAATCTCGGCGTGACCGCTGGCTTTTTCGACCCGGTGCACGAGACCCGCGAATTCAGGCGATGCCCTGCGCGCACGCGTCACCCATTCGTGCGTACGCTTGTCAACATAGGTCACATCGGCATACGGCGCGAGGCATACCAAATATCGGTCATTCAGCTCGCTTCCCTTTCTTTCGGGAAGATCTTGCCGATGCCGTCGCAACGTTGATTGAATAAGTCCTGAGGGCAGTCGCGTTTCTGAAACCCGCTTCGTCAGAGCAAACCAAGGCAAACCAAGAATGTCATTTATAGAACGGAGCTGGCGCCGAAACGCCGCCAGGTCGCCCAACTGATCGAGCGTCATCTCAGCACCAATCTCCGAAGAGTCCACGTCTTTCGGCAGGAGTGCAATGGCGGCAGGATGCTCGTCTGCACGTTGCGCCTTCCGCGCCTCTGCCCGCACGGTTTCCATAAATTGCATTGCAACCGCCGACGGATCGGCAATACGCTTATCCCCACGCTGGCCGACATCGTCCGCCAGCAGTTCCGTCATTCTAGTTACGCGCCGTTCGGCATCCTCCGGTGATCGCCACTGACCCTTCAGCCAGCCGGCCATTTTGGTCTTTCCGACACCGAGATAGGTAGACTGGGAAATCGCGACGATCTCCCGGCTGGTTTCCTCCCGGCGCCTGAATTCCTCTCGCATTGGCCCTAGATAGGCGGCGAACGGCCCGACCGCCTTTTCGCCCGTTTGGCAACGAAAGAGTTTTTGCCTTACTCGATCGCGGATCGTGACCGTATTCGCATCCGGGTCTTTGAACGCTTCGGCCACTTCGAACGCGAAAATGTCCACTATCGAGCCCGGCGCGTCGTCGCCCGTGACAGGTGCAATCGAAGCGACGATCGGCAGCGATCGAAAGAATTTGACCCGCTGATCAACGACGGCGTCGTCACCATGGCGCAGGAGCTCTTCGAAATGATGCCAGCATAAGAGCAAAATGCCGTTGCAATTGGTTAGCGTTTCCAAAAATGCGGCAGCCGCCTTTCGGCGCTCGCCGTCACTGGAGCATAAGTCGCCGGCAAGCGTCGCCAGATGCGACGAATCCAGTGCTATAAATTTTGGACGAATGATACTCATGGCCTACTACACTTCCGCTCAAAACGAATCGGCTCTCGCCTCGCGCCCAGCGCGGTTGAACCTGCGGCCCCCGGCCGTCAAGGCCAACCCGAGAAGCCGGCCGGCCGCCCTTCGGAGTCCGTGAGGAGGCGCTGTCAGATCGGCCAGCCGACCGGCCAACTTGTCCGGGGATCGCGAGGACTTTCCAGTAATTCAAGGCGTTAGGCTGGCTTAGGATCGGCCATTTTTGGCTTTGGCGGCTGGCCGCCGAGATCGGCCAAAGGATCGGCCAAAATGCTTGATTTTTCTTGTTTTCATACGTATGTTCAATAGCTTCGTGTTTCGGAATATCGGCCAAAATGAGTGACATCGAAACCCCGCAGCGCATCGAACCGGCACGGCTCGAAGAAACACCGGAAGCCGTGTCGGATGTTGTCGCCGAGCTGGCCGCCGCGACTGCGAAACTCGGGGCGACGCTCAACCCGCGCACCGCCGCCAACCTCGCCGAGTTGGTGCGCGTCATGAACTCCTATTACAGCAATCTCATCGAAGGCCACGTCACCCGGCCCAAGGACATCCTGCAGGCGCTTGAGGGCAAGCTCGACAAGGATCGCGAGCGGCGCAATCTCCAAATCGAAGCCGCCGCGCATGTGAGGCTTCAGGCCGAGATCGATCGCAAGGCCGCCGCGGGCACGCTGCCAGAGCCGGCATCATGCGATTTCATTCGCTGGCTACATCGCGAGTTTTACAAAGACGCGCCCAAGGAGATGCTGCTCATTCGCAGCAACAACCGCGAATTCCAGATGGAGCCGGGCGCGTGGCGCTCGCGTCCCGAGCACGATGTGGCGGTCGGCCGGCACGTCCCGCCGTCAAGCCGCGTCGTCGAAGCCTCAATGCGGTATTTCGAGGAACGCTTCCGCTTTGATGGGCTCGGCAAGGCCGGGCGCATCCTCGTAATCCCGGCCGCGCATCATCGCCTGGCCTACATCCATCCCTTTCCAGATGGAAACGGACGCGTCAGCCGCCTCATGAGCCATGCGATGGCGCACGAGGCTGGCATCGGCGCGCACGGGCTCTGGTCGATCTCGCGCGGCCTCGCGCGCGGCCTCAAGAGCCGCTCCGAATACAAACAGATGATGGACCTTGCCGATACGCCGAGGCAGGGCGACCTCGACGGACGCGGTAACCTCTCGCTCAAGGCTTTGACCGAGTTCACGCTGTGGTTCTTGCGGGTATGCCTCGATCAGGTACAGTTCATGTCTGGGCTCTTTGACCTCGGCAACCTCGCGCGGCGCCTCCGCGCCTATGTCGAGCGGAGCGAGACGCTAAAGCCGGAAGCCGCGCGCCTTCTGGAAGAGGCGCTGATCCGCGGCGAGATCGATCGCGGCGAAGCCCCGCGCGTCACCGGCTGTCCCGAACGCACGGCGCGGCGCATTGTCAACGATGTCGTTGAGGCGGGCCTTCTTGCATCGGCCACGCCCAAGGGAGCGCTATCGCTGCACTTCCCCGACGAGGCGCTGGAAACGCTTTTTCCGCGCCTGTTTCCCGAGACGTGAGCGATTAGCGACGGGGATGCTTAAGTCCCCGGCTTTTTCTGCGGTGGCTTCGAGCGGGGCAACCAGAAACCGCACTTCTCCATAATGAGCCGGCGCGCAAGCGCCTGGACGTTGTGTGCGTCGTAGACGCTAAGGCTGCGCGCTTTTTCGTCGAAACGGTGAGCGGCTGTCCAACTTCGCAGCCAGCTCGCGAGTGACAAGGCGTCGATTAGCAGCACGTTCACGTCACGCACGCTGCCGCGCGACCAGCTTGGCTTTCCCGTTGACGGCGGCGAGCGCTTCTTCTCGATGCGGGTCTTAGGTCCGCGTAGGGTCCATAGTTGATCGTCCGAAATGTCGATCCGGGATTTTCGCAGCCGCTTCTCCAGATCGGCTTTTACGCTCGGATTCCACGTGCCGTCCGGCATCTTGGAGGGGTTTTGCTGACTCGCGCGGACCTCCAGGCCCAGCTCCTCGATCGCCGAATAGGCAAGGGTAACCGCGTTCGCGAGATAGACATGATAAATCAGGTCGGTTTGCACGCGGAAAAGCCGGGGTGACTCGCCGGGGTCCAGATCCATTATGTGCGGCGAGGAGGACTGATAACTGAGCGCCAGCTTGTGCACCGCATAGGCCACCTTGCGTGCGCGGCTCGCGCGATTGGCAAGCTGGCAGGCGTCCAAAAGGCCGGTCATGCTGCGAAAGGACGTGTCGCGCGTGTGTGTTCCCGCCTCCCTTGGCTCGATGGTAAAAGGCTCCGGGCAAAAGGTGCTTGATCCTTCCCGCACGGCTATCGAAGATATAAGCAGATTGAGGGCGCGCCGTGCCTGGGCCTCCCCCGGCGCGCGGATCATCACCTCGATGTCAAAAAAAATGGGGTCAACAAAATTGCCGGTTGGCGCGTGACCGCGTTCTTCGCGCAGCTTGGTCGCGTACTCGTGCACTTTTTTTGCTGGTCCGCGATACACGCCCGATTCCTTTTCGAACGACCAGGCGGCGCCGCGCGAAACGAAAGCCTCGCCCGGTGGGTCATTCGAGAATAGCGATGTGTGGAACAGCGGCACCGATAACCTCCAACGGGACTTTAGGCCTGATTCTCAAGCGCGCAACTTGGCGGCCCCTCGCTTCGCTCGGTCACGCTCTAGTCGCGAGCGACCGGAGCCGCCGCCGGCGTCTCCGCCCATGCGGGTGACGATCGTTGCCGCGGGTGGATTCCTCAGCTCTCGCTTCTGGCCCTAAGGATAAAAACCAGTTTCCCAGCTAAGTCTAAAATCTCTTGCACAATCTTGTCGCGCTGCCGATTATGCATTTCGATCGTAATGTCCGCCATCGCGTAGCGCGGTTCTCGATGGGCGTAAATTTGATAAAAGGCGCCCTCTGGATTTGGACCGTCCAGCATGGGCCGGCCACTGCGTCCGCGCAGGCGTTCCCATAATATCTTTGGATCTTCCTTAAGCCAGATGGTGATTGCGCTGAAACAGATAAGGTCATGGGTAGCCGGATCGCAAAATGCGCCGCCGCCGGTAGAGATTAAGAGCGGCCCGTTTCTGAGAAGGGAGGCAATGACGCGCCTTTCGCCGTTACGAAAGTCAGCTTCACCGTGTTTTTTGAAGTAATCGGGGATCGGCATTCCACATTGGCGGACTATTTCCGCATCTGAATCTACGAACTGAAGCCCGATTTTCTTTTCGAGCCTTCTGCCAACGGCACTTTTTCCAGCACCCATCATTCCAACAAGCACAATAGAGCGTCGGCCAAGCGCGCTGATCAAATGTTGGTATTGATTTGAGGGAACCGTCATGGCGTCGGGTCCGCTACCCCATGGCGTGACCGCCAAGGAGTCCGATAATCGCGCCAACCCCTGTATGGAATAGTATGGTGCAAGTCTTGAATAGGTCGGTCATCATCGGCCGCGCCGGCTCAGGGCTAAGCAACGCGATCGCGCAGGCAATGCCCGCGCACAACAGGGTCATGCCGACCACTGTCATCAAGATGATTGTGAACCGCTTTTCCATAGCGCCTCTCCGCTGCTGGCATTGCGGTTGAGGTGCCTGGTGTTTGAAAAGACCGAGGAACCCCCACCGCCAATGCGGATTAGGTTCCTCGATTGGATGCCCGTCACAACTAATCGAAGGATTATGTGGATCTTCGGAGAGTCGGCGACTGGTAGAGGGTAGAATTGTCGCCCAGCTCGAATTCAATGCTGCTCCGAGGACTAGGGACCCGCCCTCCATCGGCGGAAAACTGTGTTGACGGGACGAAGGACTAAACCTTCTGCACACAACATTTTTCCCAATTGCGCCAAAATTGTGGAGCTCGGTCTCCCAATTCGCATTTATCCCCGCCGCATAGCGGCGGATGCCAGTCAGGTGTCGCTTTGCGATAGCTTGTTGCATGGGTCGGGGGGCGAGGGCTCTGCCCTAGCCCCCCAGCAAGAACAAAATCGGTCTCCCCCAATCTTCGGTCGCTGCGCTCCCTGCCAGATTGGGCGGAAAGAGACCCCCTCCGATTTTGTTCTTGCACCCCCTTACCCGGTCTCGCCGACGGGCAGGGGTTCATGCGCGGATTTTGCGCAGAACCCCATAACCAAAAGGAGAGAGACCATGAGTAACAGACTAGCCGTCACCGCCGAGGCCGAGAACATCGTGTTCGTGCCGCTCGGCAAGCTGAAAAAGTCGCCCAAGAACGTGCGGAAAGTCCCGCACACCAAGGGCAGCATCAAAGCCCTTGCCGCCAGCATCGCCGCGCTCGGCATGCTGCAAAATCCGGTGGTGGAGCTAGAGCTTGGGCCGAAGGGCAAGCCGACCGGCTTTTATCTGGTCAATGCCGGGGAAGGCCGACGCCTCGCGCAATTGCTGCGCGCGAAGCGCAAGGAGATCGGGTCGGACGAGCCGATCCGGTGCATGCTCGATACCGAGCATAACGGCACCGAGATCAGCTTGGCCGAGAACGCGATCCGTACCGACATGCACCCTGCCGACCAGTACGAGGCATTTGCCAAGCTGCACGACGACAACGGCCTAAGCGCTGAGGACATCGCGGCCCGCTTCGGTGTCACGACGGCGGTGGTGCGGCAGCGGCTCAAACTTGGCGCGGTGAGCCCGAAGCTGAGAGACCTCTACCGCAAGGGCGCGATGAACCTTGAGCAATTGTCCGCCTTCGCGATCACCGAGGATCACGCGCGGCAGGAGCAGGTATGGAGCGAGTTGCCCGCCTACCATCGCAGTCGCGAGGCAATCCTGCGCGCCCTGAGCGAAGGTCAAGTTCGTTCGGATGACAGGCGCGCGCTGTTCGTCGGCGCGAAGGCCTACGAGGCGGCGGGCGGCGTGATCATCCGCGACCTGTTCGATAAGGAGGGCGGCGGCTTCTTCACCGATGCCGAGCTTCTCAATCGCCTTGCGCGGGAGAAGCTGCAACGCGAGGCCGCGAAGGTCGCGAAAGAAGGCTGGCGCTGGACCGTGGCCGAGCCGGAGCTTGACCGCGAGGCTTGGGCCGACATGCGGCGGGTATTCCCGAAACAGGTGCCTCTGTCGAAGGCCGAGCGCAAGCGCCTGCGCAAGCTTGAGGCCCGCTACAAGGCCGTGTTCGACAAATACCCGGATGGCGATGTGCCGGACGATGACGCCGCCAAGCTGCAACGCATCGAGGCCGCTGTCGAGGCGCTAAACAAGCAGGCGTACAGCGAGCGTGATGTAGCGCTTGCCGGGGCGTTCGTGACGCTCGGGCATGACGGCGCGGTGCGGATCGAGCGCGGCTTTGTCCGTGCCGAGGACGAGCCGAAGTCCAAGGCAAAGGCGAAGGATAAAAAGGCCAAGTGCAAGGCGAAGGATGCGGACGGGCTTGCGCCGCTATCCGAGAAGCTGGTTGCGGAACTGACCGCGTACCGCACGTCAGCCTTGCGGAACGAATTGGCGAAGCATCCGGAGACGGCTTTCCTCGCTCTCGTTCATACGCTGGCGCTGGATACCTTCTTCAAGGGCAGTGCCAGCACGTGCCTTGAGATCGCGCCCAAGATGGCGTGGCTCTCGGGACACGCGCCCGGCATCGACGAAAGCATTGCGGAGCAGCAGACCGCCGAACGTCATGCCGCGTGGGGCAAGCGCATGCCAAAGGCACCGGAAGCCCTGTGGACGTTCATTCACGGGCTGCCGGATGGCGAGCGCATGGCGTTGCTTGCGCATTGCGTATCGCTGACCGCGAACGCCTTGCAGGTGCGGGGCCGTCAGTCCGAGACGCTGGCGCATGCCGGTGTTCTCGCGCGCGAGGTCGCGCTCGACATGACCGTGTACTGGCAACCGACCGCAGCGGGGTATTTCAACCGCGTCAGCAAGGATCGGATCGCGGAAGCAGTGCGCGAGGGCGTGTCCGGGCAGGCGGCGCAGAACATCGCCAATACGAAGAAACCGGCGATGGCCGAAGCCGCAGAAGCGGCGCTGAAAGGCAAGGGCTGGCTTCCGGCCCTCTTGAGAAGCGCCTCCTAGCCGCAAAGCGGCGAACATCGGCCGGGGCCGCTTACGCAGTCCCGGCCTTTTGTTTTGTCCGTTCGTTTCAGCCGGAATCGCGGCGCTACGCGACTCGAAGATGAGCCGGAAAATCCATTGGTAGCGCCGCCTTTCGCCGCCGCTTGCATTCTTGACGGGATGTGGAGCAGACTGAAATGCAAGATTCCCCGAAAAACATGGAATCCGCCTGCACAACATCTGCACAGGCGATTTTGCCTAGTTTTTACCTATGAGAGACAATGGCTTATCTACACATGATCCCCGCGAAAGCGGGAATCCAGGATAGGAAGGAGCAGCGATCATCCGGATTCCGTATGATGCATTGCCACCAGCCTTTATGTGGGGGAGACCGCGCTGGAATTCGTTGATCACGATGAGCTGCGTTGGGCTGTGCAGCAGAGCGACCGTGTGCTCCCATTGGAAATCGTATTACTTCTGCAAATAAAACAGATTTTGCTCGAGCTGAAGGTCGCAGTCGCGGAACGCTTCGACGAGCGCTTCGAGCACGTCGGTTGATCCGAGTGTATTCTCGTGCAGGGCATCGCGGGCGATATCGACCGCCAAGCCGTGGAGGTGGACCGCCGCCGCGACGCGTAGATCATCGAGCAACACGCGCGCGAACGGACGGTCTGCGGTCGGCGCCGGATCGGTGGCGCCGGTGCGGCGATTGACATGTCGCGCCAGCGCCGCACCCACTAGGCCCGAAAGCAATTCATCGACGCCCGCCTTGGCGAGCGCCGCATTGCCGCCCAAATTGATCCACGCCTCGCCGGACGCGCCGGCGACCACGCTTCGCCAGCCCTTCAATACCACGCACGCGCCGGTCGCGCCGGCGATCCGTTGCGCCGCAGCGACGCTGTCGGCCCGGATGTCATTGACAGAAAAACCGGCGAGCCGCGCTGCCTGCTCGGTATGCGGCATCAGGACCAGGAACGGCGTCTTGGCGCCGCGTTTGATTGCGGCGAACTGTTCTTCGAACGCGTCCAAGCCATCACCGTCGATAATCAGCGGCAGCGTACAAGTGCTTGCCAGCCGCCGCACGAAAGCGCCGGTCGACGGATTGTCGGAAAGTCCCGGGCCAATCACGACGGCGTCCTTGCCGGCGAGTAGCCCATCAATTCCATCGCCCGCGATTGCTGCGATGGTACCCTGATCGGTTTCCGGGACCGCGCAGGTGGCGAGTGCCGCATGAAAACCCGCGACCGTTGGCTGGATCGACTTCGGACAGGCCACCGTGACGCGGCCGGCGCCGGCGCTCAACGCCGCCATGCCGACGAGTGCCGCAGTGCCTTCGCGGCCCGCTGAGCCGGCGACGACGAGCACATGGCCTAATTGCTTCAATTGGCCGAATGGCCGCTCATCGCGCTCTGCCGGAGGCGCAAAGGTCATGCCGACTTCACGCCCGGTGATCACTCTTACGGCCGCCGCGCTCGGCACGAAGGCCGGTTGCACGCCGAGTTCGCTGACGGCAATTGGCCCCGCCGTCAAATGGCCGAACACGTGGGCCGGCTTCGGCGCGATCAACGCGATGATGCCGTGCGGGAAAACCACGTTGCCGCCGGTCTGCAATGCTGTCCTGCTGTCGGCGTCGACACCCGTCGGCACATCAACCGCGACGATGCTGCCCGGGGCGTCGTTCACTGCTGCTACCGCTGCTGCGACGAGCCCGCGCAGCGGGGGCTTGAAACCGGTCCCCACCAGAGCGTCGACGACCAAATCAGCGCCAAGCGCCTGTTGCACCGACGCGCTGGCGAAATCCGTCTCATCCGCGATCCAGAACGCCTTGACGTCGGCAGGAAGGCACGTCGCGAGTTCGGGGCGTAGGTCATCTAGTCCCTTTGCTAAAACGATCACCGCAACCGCATCGGCGACGCGACGCAGCGCCTCGGCTGCGATCAGTCCGGCGCCGCCGTTCTTGCCCCGGCCGCAGAGTACGCAGACTGACCTGAATTTGAACTGCGAGATGCAAAATTGGGCCACGGCATAGCCGGCCCGCCGCATCAGCACCTGGGGGTCTGCTTCCGGCCCGCTGGCCGCCTCGCCGGCTTCATTGCAGGTGAGAATTCGCATTGCGACTTACGAGCCGACCAAATATTCGTCCGGCCGGATGCGCGTGACCTTTCGGGTGGCGCGCAGCGGCGCGATGACGCCCAATTCCGGATCGGCAAAATCGGCAAACAGCGGCGGCCGTGGTGCCGTGAGCACCGGCTCCGGAAAGAACGGCGAGCCGTACCGGGCGACTTGTCCCAATCCCCGCACGTCCTGGACCACGCAAGGCACCTGAGCGAAGCCCGCCTGCAGCAAGCGGTAGAGCCGATGATAGCCGCCGCAAAGAAACAAACGGCCACGATGGCGCAGCACCACGACGAGGTTGGGCCGCGCCGCAACCACGAAACTGACCAGCAATGGCCCGTCTTCCGCCTGCTGATTGCAGCGCAGGCTTTGCACCTCCAAGGCGGGATGAATCCCGACGATGCTGACGGATTTTTGCGCGTAATCCAAGCTGGCATGAAACGGCGAGGAGTGCTTGGGATTAAAGCAAAGCTGCACGGCCGAGAGCGGATTCTCCGGATTAAGGCCGGGACCGCCGAGGCTTTGCCCGTATCGAACGTCCAGGCTCGGAAAAGCGGCAATCAAACTCGCGATTTCCACCAGCTCCGCCGTCCATCTGCCTTCCGGAAAAGCGGCTTTGCATTCGGGCCGCGACATGATGTGATTGATCTCAGCGAGGGCTTGTCCATCCTGCACCGGCAGCGCGGCGGCTGCGGGCGCGAAGGGCGGCAACGCGCGAATGCGCGACTCGGCGCCCGCGCGCGCCGTAAGCAGCCGGCCCATCGCCTCGGGATGAACGCCCTTGTCGCGCAAGAACGCGACGGTCTGATCTTCGGTATTATGGCCGAGGAGAACCGAGTGCGCCCGATAACCTGCGGGACTATCGCTTGACGAAATGGGTTCGCCGGCAAGCGCCGTGTGGCGCCGGTCCACTATCCGAAACGTGGTCTCCGCTTCCTGCATGGTCGTATCCTGTGCCATCGGCGGTATACTACCATGCATTGAGCGGGTGCCAAATGCGACGACAGGATCGAGACATTCTCACGCGGGCGGCGGCCGCTCGGCATCCCCATATAGGGCTTCTCTGCGTAGAACTCCCCATGGACGCTTCGAACCTGTTCCATCCCGCCGTAGCAAAGTGGTTTGCGGACCATTTCTCCGCACCGACGAATGCTCAAGCGGAGGCTTGGCCGGCTATCAAAGCCCGCCGCCACGCATTGGTTGCGGCGCCGACCGGCTCCGGAAAGACGCTCGCCGCATTTCTCGCGGTGATCGACGACCTGGTTCGGCAGGGGCTCGATGGCGGCCTGCCGGAAGAGACACAGGCGGTCTACGTCTCGCCGCTGAAGGCCCTGTCGAACGACATTGACCGCAATCTGGCGGTGCCGCTCGCCGGCATCCGCCAGGAACTTCGCCGCAGCGGCCTCCCTGACGTTGAGATCCGCACCTGGGTTCGCACCGGGGATACCAGCTCGGCCGAGCGCGAACGGATGCGCCGCCGCCCGCCGCATATTCTCGTGACGACGCCGGAATCACTATACATTCTGCTCGGGTCGGAATCCGGCCGCAAAATGCTGGCGACGACCCGCACGGTGATCCTCGACGAAATCCATGCCGTGGCGCCGAACAAGCGCGGCGCTCATCTCGCCCTTTCACTAGAGCGGCTCGCTGCCATTTGCGGCGACCGTCTGCTGCGCATTGGTCTCTCCGCCACGCAGAATCCCATCGGTACGATCGCTCGCCTGCTGGTCGGGTCGGCTGCCGAGGGCGCAGCCCAACCTGAAGCGACAATCATCGACATCGGCCATCAGCGCAAGCGCGATCTTAAGCTCGAGCTTCCGGACTCGCCGCTGGAGGCGGTGATGTCGGCGGAAGTCTGGCAGCAGGTCTATGCGCGGCTGACGCAGCTGATCGAGACCCACCGCACCAGCCTGGTGTTCGTCAACACCCGTCGCATGGCGGAGCGCGTCGCGCGCGAATTGTCCGAACGGCTCGGCGACGCCGTCGTCACCGCGCACCACGGCAGCATGGCCAAGGAGCACCGCCTAGCCGCCGAGCAGCGGCTCAAACACGGGCAGCTGAAGGCCTTGGTGGCGACGGCCTCGCTGGAACTCGGTATTGACATCGGCGACGTCGATCTCGTCTGCCAGCTCGGCTCGCCACGGTCGATCGCGAGCCTGTTGCAGCGGGTCGGCCGTTCCGGTCACTCGGTCGGCGGCACCCCGAAGGGGCGGCTGTTTCCGTTGTCGCGCGACGATCTCGTTGAGTGTGCGGCTTTGCTCGACAGCGTCCGCCGCGGCGAACTCGATTGCATCGCGATTCCGCACCAGCCGCTTGACGTGCTGGCGCAGCAGATCGTGGCCGAAGTGGCGGCGCAGGATTGGCCGGAGGCAACGCTCTATCAGAGATTCCGCCGTGCCTATCCGTTTTGCGAGCTGGAACGCGCGGATTTCGTCGCCGTCCTCCAAATGCTGGCTGAAGGGTTTGCAACAAGTCGCGGCCGGCGCGGCGCGCTTATTCACCGCGATGCAGTCAATGGCGTGCTGCGCGCCCGGCGCGGCGCAAGAATGACAGCGCTGACCTCGGGCGGCACGATACCGGACACCGCCGATTATCAGGTCCTGCTCGAGCCTGACAACCACATTATCGGCAGCGTCAACGAGGATTTCGCGGTCGAGAGTCTGGCCGGCGATGTTTTTCAGCTCGGTAACGCCTCGTACCGGATTCTGCGCGTCGAGCGCGGCACCGTTCGGGTCGAGGATGCGCATGGCCAACCGCCTACTATCCCGTTCTGGCTCGGCGAAGCGCCGGGCCGCAGCGACGAACTGTCGGTGTCGGTCTCCCGCTTGCGCAGCGAACTCGATCAGCGGCTGCGAGCCGATCGCTCGGGAAATGCTGCGCGCAAGTGGCTCGAAGAGATAGGGATCGACTCGCGCGCCGCGGAGCAGCTCATCGAATATCTTGCTGCGGGCGCCGCGGCGTTGGGCTGCCTGCCCACCCAGGACACCATCGTGCTGGAACGCTTCTTCGACGAAGCGGGCGGCATGCAGCTCGTCATTCATGCGCCGTTCGGCAGCCGGCTGAACCGCGCCTGGGGCTTGGCGCTGCGCAAGCGGTTCTGCCGCAAATTCAATTTCGAACTGCAGGCTGCCACGACCGAAGACAATATCGTCCTGTCCCTGACTACAGCGCACAGTTTCGAGCTGGCCGAGGTGGCGCGCTATCTGCACTCCCAGAGCGTGCGTCCGTTACTGATCCAGGCCATGCTCGACGCGCCCATGTTTACTGCGCGCTGGCGTTGGGTGGCGGGCGTGGCGCTCGCGCTGCCGCGATTCCGCGGCGGCAGGAAGGTGCCTCCGCAGCTGGTGCGAATGCAGGCCGAAGATCTCATCGCCGCGGTGTTTCCGGATCAAATCGCCTGCGCCGAGAATCTCGTCGGTGAACGCGAAGTGCCGGACCATCCGCTGACCAATCAGGCGATCTCCGACTGCCTCCACGAGGCCATGGACATTGACGGGCTGGAGCGTGTGCTGGCGCGGCTCGAAGCCGGCGCCGTCCGCGTCATCGCTTGCGATCTCACCCAGCCCTCGCCGCTGGCGCTCGAAGTGCTCTCAGCGCGGCCTTACGCTTTTCTCGACGATGCGCCATTGGAAGAGCGACGGACCCAGGCCGTCATGGCGCGGCGCTGGCACGATCCGCAAAGCGCATCGGAACTCGGCCGGCTCGATCCCGAGGCGATCGCGCGGGTCTCTGCCGAGGCGTGGCCCGATCCTGAAAACGCCGAAGAGCTTCACGATTCGCTGCTCTGGCTCGGCTGCCTGACGGACGCGGAAGCGCGCGCTGCCGAACCGTGGAACAAGTGGCTGGGAGAATTGAGCGGGCAAAAGCGGGTCGCCCGCTTGAACACTCCGGGAGCGACGCTTTGGATTCCGGCGGAGCGGCTCAATCAGTTCCGCGCCGTGTGGCCGCAAGCCACGCTTGCGCGCGACATCGCGCCGCCACCCGATCAGCAGGCAGTTTGGTCGCCCGATCAGGCGCTGGTCGAGATTCTGCGCGGGCGGCTGGAAGGCCTTGGCCCGGTGACGCAAACAGCGTTGGCGGCGCCGCTCGCGCTTGAGCCTGAGGCGGCCGCCGCTGCGCTCGCGGCATTGGAGAGCGAGGGCACTATTCTGCGGGGACGGTTTGTCGCCGGCGTCAACGACGAGCAATGGTGCGATCGTCGCCTGCTGGCGCGCATTCATCATACGACGATCCGGCGGCTGCGGGCGGAAATCGAGCCGGTGGCGGCGCGCGATTTCCTACGATTTTTGTTTTCCTGGCAGCATGTCGATAACGACGCCCGGCTCGAAGGACCGCACGCGCTGCCCTCGGCGTTGGCTTTGTTGGAAGGTTTTGAAGCGCCCGCCGCATCGTGGGAAACCGAGATTCTTCCCGCACGTATTGCAGGCTATGAGCCGGCTTGGTTGGACACCCAGTGCATCGCCGGCCGCGCCATTTGGGCGCGCCTGACCCCGCCGGCAAATGAGAACCGCCGCGGCCGCGCCACCACGCCGGTGCGATCCACACCCATCGCCTTGCTCGATCGTCGGCGGCTGGTGCACTGGCTTTCGCTTTCGCCGCAGATGAGTGCCCCGTTATCGAGCCCGCGGGCGCAATTCCTGCTCGACCGCCTGCGCGCCAACGGAGCAATGTTCTTTGATGAACTGGCCGAAGCGTCCCATTTGCTGCGGCCACAGCTCGAAGACACGCTGGGCGAACTGGTCGCGCTTGGCTTGGTGACGTCCGACAGTTTCGCCGGCCTGCGCGCGTTATTGGTGCCATCGAGCCGGCGCAAGCCGATTGCCGGCGCGAAACGGCGCGGGCGCGTTCTCGCTTTCGACATCGAAAGCGGCGGGCGTTGGTCGTTTCTGCGGCGCGCGGCGCAGTCTGACGGCATCGATGAGCAGGAGAGAGCGGCCGCAGGCGAGCAGGTGGCGAGGACGCTGTTGCAGCGCTACGGCGTCGTGTTCTGGCGGTTGCTCGCCCGCGAAGCCGGCTGGCTGCCGCCATGGCGCGATCTGCTCCGCATTTACCGCCGTCTCGAAGCACGCGGCGAAATCCGTGGCGGGCGTTTCGTCGCGGGCTTTTCCGGTGAGCAGTATGCGCTTCCGGAGGCGGTCGGTTTGCTGCGGGAAACGCGCCGCCGGCCGCTCTCGGAGCAGTGGGTTTCGCTGTCTGCCGCCGACCCGCTGAACCTGATCGGCATTCTCACGCCCGGCCCGCGATTGCCAGCGTTGACGGATAACCGTCTGATCTATCGTGACGGCCTGCCGGTCGCCACGCTCTCAGCCGGCAAGGTGGATTTTCTCGCTACGTTAGATGGCGCCAGCCGCTGGGAAGCCGAAAAGCGATTGATGCGGTCTGCCGCCCGCGGGTTGCTTTCTCATCTCAGCTGATGGGCATCTGGCGGTGGCTCGAAAGCCATCAGACCGATTTACGCCGGATGCGCGCTGGGGTCAGGCAGCGCCCATGCTGTTCCACTTACGCTAAACGATGCACCTGATTGTATGTTCGGCAATCATTCTCTCCTCGTCCGTCGGGATTACATAAACTTTGACGCGGCTTGCCTTCGCCGCGATCTGCAATCGTCCGTCGTCATTGGCGCGCTCGACCAAGACAACGCCCAGCCACGCGCAGAGTGAGCAAATGCGCCGGCGTATATCCGGCGCGTGCTCGCCGATGCCGGCGGTGAACACGAGGCCGTCGAGCCCGCCTAGGGACGCGGTCAGCGCACCGATCTCGCGCGCCACGCGGAAGACGAACAGATCGATGGCTTCGCGCGCGTTCGCGTCATCGCTGGCCATTAGCGTGCATGTCGCTCGAAATTCCGGATAGGCCCAAGAGCCCGCATCGATGGTAGAGCAGGTCCTCGATCTCCACGGCCGTCATCGCGTTCCGGTATTAAGCGTGAGGATGTCGCTCGCCTGGACGCTCGAACGCGGCGCGCACGGCTCCATGGGATTTCAATCGCCGGCTCGCGCCGCCGCTCGGTAAGGCCAGCTCCAGTTTTGAATCTCCGGCATGTCTTCGCCGTGTTGATCGATGTAACGTTTGTGCTCGAGCAGCTTGTCGCGGAACAGCTGCCTTACGTGAGCGGCCCGCGATACCAGTCCGGGCACTCGTTCGATCACCTCGATCGCCAGATGGAAACGATCGAGCTTGTTCAACACCACCATGTCGAACGGCGTGGTCGTGGTTCCTTCTTCGATCGGACGTGAATGTTGTCGTGGTTCTTGCGGTTTGCTCGCTCGGCCACGGCGTCCTCAATGGCGATACTCATCGCGCACCACCAAGTTGACTGTCATCGAAACGCGATTCCAGCTGGATTCGTCTTGATTGATCCGCACGGATTGGCGCGGCAGTTGTCTACCGGCAATAAAGGAACCAACGATGCACCTCGCGGGTTCCACTATACTGAGGCGGTAGGCAGTCCACTGACGCGGTGCAGACGACGCTGTCGCGGCCCGTGAGTCGCGGCGTAGCCGGCTTGGCAAACCCGGCCATAAAACGGATTCCCAACGAGGGATTGCCGACGCCATGACCATCACGGCGGCAACTGCATCGGACGCGATAGAACCGGCGCCTTCCAACCCGAGTCTGAGGGGCCTCGACTGGATCAATTTTTTCCTCGCCGGGATGCAGGCGGGGTTCGGTGCCTTCGTCGCCGTGCTGCTGGCTGACGCGAAATGGACACAGCAGAACATCGGATTCGTGCTCAGCGCTGGCGGTCTTGCCGGCCTGTTGAGCCAACTGCCCGGCGGTGAATTGCTCGACGTGAGCCGATCCAAGCGGTTTCTGGTCGTGCTTGGCGCCATCATGGTCGCGGTCAGCGCGCTCATGATGGCGCTTTGGCCGATCCTTCCGGTGGTCTTTACTGCCGCGGTAGTGCAAGGGCTGACCGGCAGCGCCCTCGGACCAGCCATTGCGGCGGTCAGCTTGGGCCTCGTGGGCCATGCGGCTCTTGCCGAAAGGCTAGGACGCAATCAACGCTTCGCTTCGGTGGGAGCTTTGACCGTTACGGCGTTGATGGGTGCTATTGGCTACTTCTTCTTATATCGAGCGATATTCTTCGTGTCGGCCGCACTGGTGTTGCCATTGCTTGCAGCGACAGGACGCGTCCGTTCCACCGATATCCACTACGGTCGCTCTTGCGGGCAACCCAGTCACCACGCACCGACTCCACCGCCAAGAGTACGGCGCATGAGTCTTCTTCGGAACTACGGCTTGGTGACCTTTGCGGTCTGCTTGTTTCTGTTCCAATTCGCGAACGCATCCGTATTGCCGCTCACGATCGAGCAATTGGCATACCGCAGCGGAACACGCGCTTCGCTCATCATCTCTGCGCTGATCATCCTGCCACAAATCGTCGTCGCGCTGAGTGCTCCCTGGGTGGGGCAGGAGGCTCAGAACTGGGGTCGCCGGCCGTTGCTTCTGATCGGCTTTGCGGCGCTGTCGCTTCGAGCGCTGTTGTTCGCCGCGATCACCGATCCACCATTGCTGATTTGCGTGCAAGTGCTCGACGGCGTCAGCGGCAGCGTCCTGGGCGTGTTGACCGCTTTGATCATCGCCGATCTGACGAACGACACCGGCAGATTCAACCTGGCCCAGGGCTTTGTCGGGATGATCTCGGGCATTGGCGCGTTGCTCAGCAACACGTTCCTCGGCCTCATCGTCGGAAACTTCGGCAGCATGATCGGATTTATCACCATTGCCGCCGTGGCATTCAGCGCGGTGCTTGTTGCTTGGCGACTGATGCCGGAGACGAAGCCATCGAGCGAGAAAAGTTGATCCAGGAGCGCGGAATGACTTTCAAGGTTCAGGTTGGCCCGCCGCAGATTGCCATTCATCACGGACGGACCGTCCTCGTCACCGATCCGGATGGGACGATTACCTGGCCGAGCGAGAAGGGTTTGTATTTCTTCGACACGCGGCTCATCAGCAACTGGGTGATCTACGCGAACGGCGTGCACTGGCAATTGCTCAACGGTGGGCCGATCGATTACTACGCAGCCCGGATCTTCCTCACCAACAAACCGATTCCGACCGAAGATGGCTTGATTCCACCACGTACCATTGGTCTTACCATCAGTCGGTCGCTCAGCGGCGGCATGCATGAAGATCTCGACATCACCAACAACTGCATGAAACCCGTGTGTTTTCAGCTTGAGGTGTCCTTTCGGTCCGACTTTGCCGATATCTTCGAAGTCAAGTCGGATCACATCGTGCGCCGCGGCAAGATCACGACTGAATGGTCGGAAGGCAAGCAACGGCTTCGCACCGTATACTCAAACCAGGATTTTCGTCGCGCCGTGACAATTTCAGTGATGCGTGCGCCGCGCAAGGCTGTCTCTGCCAACGGCCGGCTCAGTTTCGAGGTTGCGCTTCAACCGGACGAAACCTGGCACACCTGCCTGCTATACACGCTCGAGGATGGCAAGCAACTTCACCATGCGTCCGATGACTGCGTTGAGAACGGCGGCGCGTCGCCTCATTTGAAGACGATGTCGCAATGGTTGAAGACCGTAGCGAAAATCCGGACGAGCAACGAGGAGTTCTATCGTCTCTTTCATCAAGCGCTCGAGGACATGGCGGCGCTGCGTTTACCTATCAAGGGTACCAACCATATGGTTTTCATGCCCGCGGCGGGAATGCCGTGGTTCGTCGCTCCGTTTGGTCGGGATAGTCTGATTGTCTCGATGCAGAATGTCCTGATCTATCCGGAGTTCGCGCGTGGTTCGTTGGAGATCTTGGGCTCGCTGCAAGCCAAGGAAGACGATCCCTATCGCGATGCCGAACCGGGAAAGATTCTCCACGAATTGCGCTACGGCGAGCTTGCGCACTTCAAGCTGGTGCCGCACACGCCATACTACGGCACCGCAGACGCAACCCCGCTCTATCTGACGACCCTGCACGCAGCTTGGCGAGCGACGGGCGATAAAGGATTGCTGGAACAGCATTTGCAGACTGCTGAAGGATGCCTCGCCTGGATCGATAAATACGGCGATCGTGACGGTGACGGATTTCAGGAATATCAGACACGCTCCCCGGTCGGCTACGAGAACATGGGCTGGAAGGATTCCGGCGATGCCGTCATGTATCCCGATGGCACGCTGGTAAAGGGTCCTAAGGCGCTCTGCGAGCTTCAGGGCTATGTATACGACGCGTGGTCGCGCATGGCCGAGGTGTTCGATGCGCTCGGCAAGCCCGAGCAGTCGCGCGAATTGCGCGCCAAGGCCGCTGCGCTTTTCGCGCGGTTCAACGAAGTTTTCTGGGACGAGGAACTTGGATTCTATGCCTATGCGCTTGACGGCGACAAGAAGAAAGTCTTGACCGTTGCATCCAATGCCGGGCATTGCCTTTTGTCGGGCATTGTCCCGGTCGAGCGCGCCAAGAAGGTAGTAGACCGCCTGATGGCACCCGACATGTGGACGGGATGGGGCATTCGCACGTTGTCCGCCGACCACAAGGCGTTTAATCCATACAATTATCAGACTGGTTCGATCTGGCCGCACGACAATGCCATCATCGCCATGGGCTTCAAACGCTATGGCTTTCATATGGAGACGGCCCGGATTGCCCACGATGTCAGCGTGGCAGCGAGCCACTTCCTGCTTAATCAACTGCCGGAGCTTTACACCGCGTCGGAGCGCAACGAGTCGAATTTTCCGGTGCAATATCTCGGTGCGAACGTGCCGCAGGCCTGGGCGGCCGGCTCGGTGTTCATGCTCACTCAAGCGCTATTGGGATTCGTGCCCGATGCGCCGCACGACAAGCTTTACGTTCAGCCATACCTGCCGGCATGGCTGCCTGACTTGACGGTGAATGATCTTCACATCGGCAAGCGCATGCTCGACATTCGCTTTTGGCGCGAAGGCGAAGAGACACTATTTGACGTGATCAAAGGCGACCGCAAGCTGGTCGAGCGTGGCGAGGGCCTTTTGCCAAGGGCGACGGCGGGCGCCAGCGCAAGGGCCGTGGGCTAAGATTTTGAGAGCAATGGCGGGTGGGCTGCGCGGATTGAGCACCGCCAAATCGGAGTGACGGCCTTCCGCGCCTACAGCATCGGCATCGGCAGCATATTGCTGTTGAGATTGGCGATGATCCAGATCGAGCCGGCGAGGATGAGAAAGACGACCAGCACGCCAAAGGCGAGGGCCAAAATATTGTTGGTGCTGTCGGAACCGCTGCCCAGATGCAGAAAGAAGACGAGGTGAACGCCGATCTGCGCCAAGGCGAGCACGATCAACCCGACCGGGATGCCCGGAGCCCACAGCAAATTGGTCTGCGCCACAACGAACGAGACGATCGTCGCCAAAATCGCGAGCGCCAGCCCTACCGTGTATGTCAGGTAGCTGGCCCTGGACTCATGTTCTTCGACACCCGGCGTCCGGTCCTCGAACAAATGATCGCCAGCGCTCATTAGCGTGTGCTCCCATCAGACGGGCATGAGATAGACCAGCGTGAATACGCCGACCCAGACGATATCCAGCGCGTGCCAGAACAGACTCCAGCACAACAGGCGTCGCAGCACGGCGGCTTGCAGGCTCTGAACGAGAATCTGGGCGGTCAGATAGATAAGCGCGACCAAACCGCTGGTGACGTGGAACCCGTGCATGCCCACCAAAGTGAAGAAGGCGGACAGAAAGCCGCTGCGCGAGGGGCCGGCGCCGATCGCCACCATGTGGGCAAATTCCCTGGCCTCGATGAACAGAAAGGCCGCGCCGAGCACGAATGTGAAGGCCGCGAAGATAAGGAAGCGCCCCGGCTGCCGCCGTTCGGCCGAGAGCGCCCCGAGCCCGCACGTATAGCTCGAGAACAACAAGCACATCGTCTCGATGAAAACGTTGCGCAGATTGAACAGCTCGGCTCCGATCGGTCCGCCGGCGGTATTACCGCGCAAGACCGCATAGGCCGCGAACAGCGCCGCGAACATGATTATGTCGCTGAGGATGAAGATCCAGAACCCGTAAGCGACGACGATGCGCTTCGACGCCGGCCCGCCGCCGCCGCGCCCGTGCGCGAGCTCGGTTGGAACCGCTGTTGCCGTTCTGTCGATTGCTACGACCGTCATGCGAGCTGGCTCACCCCACCCCGGCCCGTTCCATTTGCGCGATTTCGCTGGCCGAGATTTCGTGCTCGCGATCGATGCTCCATGCGGCTATCAGCACCACAATAGCGGCGGCGACAAAGCCGACGACTGCGAGCCACCAGATCTGCCAGATCAGCGAAAAGCCCATGATCACTGCAAAGAAAGCGGTGATGAAACCGGCCGGGCTGTTGCGCGGCATTTCAATCGCTTCATAGGCTGTTCGGACCGGCGCCTGCCCCGTGTGCTTCATGTGCCAGAACGCGTCGATGGCCTCGACTTTAGGCAGCACTGCAAAATTGTAGGCGGGCGGCGGCGACGTGGTCGACCACTCCAGGGTTCGACCGTTCCACGGGTCGCCGGTCAGGTCGAGGCGCTGTTCGCGCGTGCGGATGCTGACGTAGAGCTGCGCGATTTGGCAGAGGATTCCTAGGAAAATCACGATGGCACCGGCCTCCGCGACCAGCAGCAGCGGCAGCCAGGTCGGGTCGGGGATGTGCTCCAAGCGCCGGGTCATGCCCATCAGGCCCAGTGCATAGAGCGGCCCAAACGCGAGCCAGAAGCCGACGAGCCAGCACCAGAAGCTGGCGTGGCCGAGGCCTTCGTGGAGCGTGAAGCCGAACGCCTTAGGGAACCAATAGTTGATCCCCGCCAGCACGCCGAACACGACGCCGCCGATGATGACGTTGTGAAAATGGGCCACCAGGAACACGCTGTTGTGGACCACGAAATCGACCGGCGGCACCGCCAGCAATACGCCAGTCAAACCACCGATGACGAATGTGGCGATGAATCCGACGGCAAACAGCATTGGCGTTCGATACACGATCTGGCCGCGGAACATCGTGAACAGCCAGTTGAAGACTTTGACGCCGGTCGGCACCGCGATGATCGACGACATGATGCCGAACACCGCGTTGACGTTGGCACCCGCGCCCATGGTGAAGAAGTGATGCAGCCAGACCATGAAGGAGAGGATGCAAATTCCGAGCGTCGCCCACACCATCGAGCGGTAGCTGAACAGCCCCTTGCCGGAAAAGGCCGCGACTACTTCGGAAAAGATGCCGAACGCCGGCAGGATCAGGATGTAGACTTCGGGATGGCCCCAGGCCCAGAACAGATTGACGTACATCATCTGATTGCCGCCGGCATCGTTGGTGAAGAAATGCATGCCGAGGTAACGGTCGAGCAGCAGCATCACGAAGGTCGCGGTCAGAACCGGGAACGCGGCGACGATCAACAGACTTGTGGCCAGTGAGGTCCAGCAAAACACCGGCATACGCATGTAGGTCATGCCCGGGGCGCGCAATTTCAGAATCGTGGTCACGAAATTGACGCCGGTCAGTAACGTGCCGATGCCGGAGATCTGCAATGACCAGAGGTAATAATCGACTCCCTCATCGGGCGAAAAGGCGAGTTCGGAGAGCGGCGGATAGCCCCACCAGGTCGCGCGCGAAAAAACGCCAATGACGAGCGACAGGTTGATTAGCAGCGCGCCCGCCGCGGTCAACCAGAAGCTGACCGAATTGAGCACCGGAAAGGCGACGTCGCGCACGCCGAGCTGCAAAGGCACGGCGAAGTTCATGAGCCCGATGATGAGCGGCATTGCCACGAAAAAGATCATGATTGTGCCGTGCGCCGAGAAGATTTGGTCGTAGTGCGACGGCGGCAGATAGCCTTGCGCATTGCCGATCGCGACCGCCTGCTGCGTGCGCATCATGATCGCATCGATATAGCCGCGCAGCAGCATGACCAAGCCAAGCACGATGTACATGACGCCGATGCGCTTGTGGTCGACGCTGGTTATCCACTCGCGCCACAGATAGGGCACCCAGCCCTTTATGACGATGGTCGCGAGGATCGCCAGAACGATGATGATGACCACTATTCCGGAGATCAGCGGCAGGGGCTCGTCGAAGGGAATTGCCGCCCAGGTCAGCTTTCCGAACATGTCAACCTCCGGCGCCAGGCAATGGCGGACGCTGGGCCCCAGCGGCATGCGCGCTCCCCGGACCCGCCGCGGTCTGGTCGAGGATGCGCTCAAACAACTTCGGGACTACCGAGCCATAAGTTGCGGGCGGCACGTCCTTGCTCGGCTTTGCCAACGCGGCGTAGCCAGCATCGTCGAGCTCGGATCCGCTACCGCGCACCTGCCCAACCCATGTGTTGAAATCGCCAGCCGGCAACGACCTGGCGACGAACCGCATCCAGGAAAAGCCGTCGCCGCTGAAATTTGCCGAAAAGCCGGGATACTCGCCCGGGTTGTCCGCCAGGAGATTGAGGTGCGTGGTCATGCCGCCCATCGTGTATATCTGGCTGCCCAGCTGCGGTACGAAGAACGAATTCATCACCGTCGCCGACGTGAGTCGGAATTGGATCGGAGTTCCGGCCGGGATGACCAGTTGATTGACGGCGGCGATACCCTGATCGGGGTAGATGAACAGCCATTTCCAGTCGAGCGACACGACATCCACACGCAGCGGGTCGGAGTTCTCGGCAATCGGCGCGCGTGGATCGAGTTGATGGGAGCCGATCCAGATGACCCCGCCCAGCAAGATCACGGTCAGTGCTGGGATCGACCAGACGACGAACTCCACGCGCCCTTCATAGGATTCCTCCAGGCTGCGGGTAGCGTGGGTGTTGGATGAGCGGTACCACCAGGCAAACGCCAATGTGGCTATGATCACTGGAATCACGACGACGAGCATGATCGCCGTCGAATCGAACAGAAGAAGCCGTTGCGCCGACGCGATCGGTCCTTGCGGATCAAGCACGCCTTGGGAGCAGCCGCCGAGCGCCGCGGCTGCGATCAAGGCAAGAACGCGTCGACAATATCCCATGCCGACCTCTTCGCTGCTGGTGCCTCTGGCGAAGCCAACGGGTCTATGGTCTTAAGTCCTTGATACCGTAGTTCTTGATACCGTGGGTGGCGCAATTTTGACCCGCGTGTTCTTGCCGCCAATTACCAAATTTCGACAATTCATTAGCAAGGAAATCAACGTTCGGCGCAGTTTTTCAAAAGCAAGTGCTGAACCGGGGCCTATGGTTCAGGCTACAGACGCGAGCGATCGAATCCCAAAGGTGCTAGCGAGGCGATCAAATTTGCGAGAACTCGCTCGCTGACGGGAACTTTTTGCAGGCTGGCTGACTGCCTTCACGAGGGCGTCGGTTCACCCACGGCAAGTATCGTTCCCCGAGTTCTGAATGGCACGGGTACACTCAATTGTCTTCCTGGTCGACGTCGACAACACGCTGCTCGATAACGACGGCGTACAGCAGGATTTGAAGGACCACCTCGAACGCGCTTACGGACAAGCCGCCCGCGATCGTTATTGGCGGATCCTGGAGGATTTGTTCGCGGAACTTGGCTACCGCGACTATCTCGGAGCCTTGCAGCGCTTTCGTGTCGAACACCCGCTCGAGGTGGAGCTGCTATCGATGTCGGACTTCCTGATCGACTACCCATTCGCCGACCGGCTGTTTCCGTCCGCGCTTGCGGTATTGAAGCGACTGAAGGGCGTGGGGCCGACCGTCATCCTGTCCGATGGCGACGTGGTCTTTCAGCCGCGCAAAGTCGAACGGGCGGGCATTTCCGCCGCGGTCGACAGACGGGTACTCATCTACATCCATAAGGAACAAGCGCTCGATGACGTCGAGCGGCGCTTTCCAGCCGAGCATTACGTGCTGGTCGACGACAAACCGCGCATCTTGACGGCCGTTAAGCGGTTATGGGGCGACCGTGTGACGGCGGTTTTCGTGCGGCAGGGCAGCTATGCGCAAGATGCGAAAGCCGTCGACGCCATGCTGCCGGCCGATGTTGCGATCGACCGCATCGGCGATCTTCTCAAGTTCGACTTGGCTCGCTTGCGACCAACGCCGCCAATACCTGCATCAAAGTTGGAGCCGGCGCGATGAACCCGACAAAGACCCTGCACGATCTCGGCCAGAGCCTTTGGCTCGACAATATCACCCGCGACCTGCTGAACAGCGGAACGTTGCAACGCTACATCGATGAATGGTCGGTGACCGGTCTTACGTCGAACCCCACGATTTTCGATCATGCCATCAGAAACAGCGCCGATTATGATAGCGACATCGCTCGGCTGTCGTCGCGCGGAACGCCGGCGGAGGAGTTGTTCTTCGAATTGGCTCTGGCGGATCTGACCCGGGCCGCCGACCTGCTGCGGCCTGTCTTCACTCGCACCGACGGCGTCGATGGCTGGGTCTCGCTCGAAGTGTCGCCGCTGCTCGCGCATGACACGCCGCGGACCATCGCAGCGGCGCGCGACTTGAGCCGACGCGCCGGCAAGTCCAACCTCTTCATCAAGATTCCAGGCACCAAAGAGGGTTTGCCGGCAATCGAGGCCGCAATCTTTGCCGGCGTCCCGGTCAATGTCACGCTGCTGTTTTCGCGCGAGCAATATGTCGCCGCGGCGGACGCCTATCTGCGTGGCGTCGAGCGGCGCATCGAAGCCGGCCTCAACCCCGCCGTCGGCTCGGTCGCCTCGCTCTTCATCAGCCGCTGGGATGTCGCCGTAGCGGGAAAAGTGCCGGCTGACCTGAGCAATCGGCTGGGCATCGCTGTCGCGCAGCGCGCCTACAAAGCGTATGCCAAAATGCTCGCTTCGGCGCGCTTCCAGCGCGCCGCCAACGCAGGCGCGCGTGCGCAACGTTTGCTTTGGGCCAGCACCGGCACCAAGGACCCGAAAGCGTCCGACATACTTTACGTGAAGGCGCTCGCCGCGCCCTTCACCGTCAACACCATGCCCGATGGCACGCTCAAGGCCTTTGCGCAGCACGGCGAAGTCGGCACGCCGCTGGCGCCGGACGGCGGCGATTGCGAGACGGTGTTGGCTGCCTTCGGCAAAGCCGGCATCGATGTCGATGCGCTGGCAAAGCGGCTTCAGGACGAAGGCGCCACGTCGTTCGACAAGTCGTGGAGCGAGCTGATGGGCTGCATCGAGTCAAAAAGCACCGGCATGCGCAAGGCGAGCTAACCCGTAACGTGAGTCAATTTTCATGGCGGTAGCGTCCGGTCAACGCAAACACAAACCCGAGTCCGCCAGCATTCCGGCCGCGAACGTGCCGCCTTGGCACGGCCGTCGCGCTTGGGCGTTGCTCGAGCAGCACTATCAGAAGCTCAAAGGCGTCCACTTGCGGCAACTTTTCGCCGACGATCGTGGCCGCGGCGAAAGACTGATCAGCGAGGCGGCGGGCGTCTACCTCGACTATTCCAAGAACCGCATCACCGACGAAACACTGCGATTATTGTTGCAGCTCGCGCAGGAGGCGGGGCTGCGCGATCGCATCGACGCGATGTTCCGCGGCGACAAGATCAACGTTTCCGAAGGCCGCTCCGTCCTGCACGTCGCGCTACGCGCGCCGCGCGGCGCAACCATTCAGCACGATGGCCGCAACGTTGTTCCCGACGTTCACGCCGTTCTGGACAGGATGGCTGACTTTTCCAACCGCATCCGCAGCGGCGAGTGGAAAGGCCAGGCCGGCAAGCGCATCCGCAACGTGATCAATATCGGCATCGGCGGGTCCGATCTCGGACCGGTCATGGCCTACGAAGCGTTTAAGCATTACAGCGACCGCGCCATGAGGTTCGGCTTCGTATCCAACGTCGATGGCACCGATTTTGCCGAAGCGGTGCGCGATCTCGATCCAGCCGAGACGCTGTTCATCGTATCCTCCAAGACCTTCACCACGCCGGAAACCATGACCAACGCGCGCACCGCGCGCGAATGGCTATTGAGCGCGATGAAGGGAGAACACGGCGCTATCGCCAGACATTTCGTCGCTGTTTCGACCAATGAAAAGGAGGTCGCGAAATTCGGCATCGACACCGCCAACATGTTCGGCTTCTGGGATTGGGTCGGCGGCCGCTATTCCATGGATTCGGCCATCGGCCTCTCGACCATGATCGCGATCGGGCCGGACAATTTTCGCGCCATGCTCGGCGGCTTCCATGAGATGGACGAGCATTTCCGCACGGCGCCGTTCGAACGCAATCTGCCGGTGCTGATGGGACTCATCGGCGTCTGGTACAACGATTTCTTCAGCGCCCAGACCGTCGCGGTGTTGCCCTACGAACAGTACCTCAAGCGCTTTCCCGCTTATCTCCAGCAGCTCACCATGGAGAGCAACGGCAAGCACGTCACGCTCGACGGTTTGCGGGTCGATTACGACACTGGACCGATCTTCTGGGGCGAGCCGGGCACCAACGGCCAGCATTCATTCTATCAGCTGATCCATCAGGGTACGCGCCTCATCCCTTGCGATTTCATCGCTTTCACCAGGCCGCTCAACCCGCTGGGGCGGCATCACGACATGCTGATCGCCAACGTGTTCGCGCAGACCGAGGCGCTGGCCTTCGGCAAGACTGCGGACCAGGTCAAGGCGGAAGGCACGCCCGACTGGCTCGTGCCGCATCGGCTGTTCGAGGGCAACCGTCCGTCCAACACCATCGTGCTGGACGCCCTGACGCCGGCGGCATTGGGCAAGCTGGTCGCGCTTTACGAGCACATGGTCTTCACCCAAGGCACGATCTGGCAGATCGATTCTTTCGATCAGTGGGGCGTCGAGCTCGGTAAGGCTCTGGCCCAGCGCATCATTCCCGAACTGGAAAGCGCAACCGAGCCCAAGCTCGAGCACGACAGCTCCACGACCGCGCTGATCCGCCGCTACCGCAAGCTCAAGGGAGCCGCCTGATGCCCCGAGGATATGACCGCCCGCTGTACATTCAGCCGTTCGATCACCGCAGCTCGTTTCAGAGCAAAATGTTCGGCTGGAAATCGCCGTTGAGTGAGGCACAGACGGCGGAGATCGCCGGGGCCAAGCAAATCATCTACGACGGCTTCCTGATGGCGCTCGCCGACGGCGTGCCGAAGGCGAAAGCCGGCATTCTTGTCGACGAACAATTCGGCGCCGCAATCCTGCGCGACGCCACCGCAAAGAGCATCACCATCGCTTGTCCGGCCGAGAAAAGCGGACAGGACGAATTCGACTTCGAATATGGCGAGGATTTCGCCAGCCACATCGAAAAGTTCGATCCGACCTTCTGCAAAGTGCTGGTGCGTTACAACCCGGGCAGCGATCGCGCGTTGAACAAACGGCAAGCGGCGCGCCTGCGGCGCCTGTCCGATTTTCTTGCCGCCCGCGGCCGCAGCCGGTTTTTGTTCGAGATGCTCGTTCCGCCGGAGCAAGCGCAGCTCGATGAGCTCAATGGCGACAAGAAAGCCTACGAGCGCGACTTGCGGCCGCATCTGATGGTCCAAGCCATTGCGGAGCTCCAGGACAGCGGCGTCGAACCGGATCTGTGGAAGGTCGAAGGACTCGAACGGCGCGAGGATTGCGAGCGTGTCGTCGCGACAGCGCGCGCCGGCGGCCGTCGCAATGTCGGCTGCATCGTTCTCGGCCGTGGTGCGGACAATCAAAAGGTACGCGAATGGCTCGAAACCGCGGCGACCGTTCCGGGATACGTCGGATTTGCGATCGGCCGCACGGTCTTTTGGGATCCGCTAGTGTCCTGGCGGAGCAAACGGATGACGCGCGATCAGGCGGTTGCCGAGATCGCCCAGCGCTATCGTGGATACGCGGATTTGTTTGAGCGCAAACATGCAAGCCTGTCATCGGCCGCCTAGTCGAGCGCGGCTGAGCCTTGGTCGCTCGCGGAGGATTAAAACATGCAGCTCGGAATGATCGGCCTCGGCCGGATGGGCGCCAACATGGTACATCGCCTCTTGCAGGGCGGCCATCAATGCGTCGTGAACGACAGATCGGCAAACGCGGTGGCGGAGCTGGTCAAGGAGAAAGCGATCGGCAGCACGTCGATGGCGGACTTCGCCAAAAAACTGACCAAACCCCGCGCGATCTGGCTGATGGTGCCGACCGGAGTGGTGGATAATGTCATCGCTGATCTGCTGCCGCATCTCGAGCGCGGCGACATTCTGATTGACGGCGGCAATTCCTATTACATCGACGATATTCGCCGGGCCAAGGCGCTTGCTGCCAAGGGCATTCATTACGTCGACGTCGGCACCAGCGGCGGCGTCTGGGGGCTCGAACGCGGCTATTGCATGATGATCGGCGGCGACGTCGATACCGTGAAGCACCTCGACCCGATCTTCGCTACGCTCGCGCCGGGCCGCGGCGATATTCCGCGCACACCGGGCCGCGAAAAGGTCAACGGCACGTCCGAGCAGGGTTATCTGCATTGCGGACCGCACGGTGCCGGCCATTTCGTCAAAATGGTCCACAACGGCATCGAATACGGCGTGATGGCGGCTTATGCCGAAGGGCTAGGCGTGCTCAAGGCCGCCAATGTCGGCAAGCAAACCGGCGCGATCGACGCAGAAACGACGCCGCTGCGCGATCCCGAACTTTATCGATACGACTTGAACCTCGCCGACATCACGGAAGTCTGGCGGCGCGGCAGCGTCATCGCGTCGTGGCTCCTTGATCTCACCGCCACGTCGCTGATCGCGGATCCGGCGCTGAACAAATTTGCCGGCCGCGTGTCCGACTCGGGCGAAGGCCGCTGGACCATCAAGGCCGCCATCGACGAGGGCGTGCCGGCGCACGTGCTCTCGTCGGCGCTCTATGAACGATTCAGCTCACGCGGCGAGGCCGACTTCGCCGACAAAGTGCTGTCTGCCATGCGCTACGAATTCGGCGGCCACATCGAAAAGCCGGCCGCCCAACGCGCCGGATGATAGACGAAGCGGAGCGCGCCGATGCAGCAGACAAAGCTGAAAGGTTTGACCAGCCAAGAGCTCGATGAGCTCGCGATCAATACGATTCGCACGCTGTCAATCGACGCCATCCAGCAGGCGAACTCAGGACATCCCGGTACGCCGATGGCGCTGGCGCCGCTGGTCTACGTGATCTGGAATGAGATGATGCGTTTTGATCCGCAGAACCCGATCTGGCCGAATCGCGATCGCTTCGTCTTGTCCAACGGCCACGCCTCGATGCTGCTGTGGTCGGTCCTTTATCTGACCCGCACGATGGCGGTGAACGCGAAATACGAGCGCGTTGGCGAACCGGCGGTCAATCTCGACGCCATCAAGCATTTCCGCCAGCTCGGCAGCAAGGCGCCGGGGCATCCGGAATATCACCTGGTGTCTGGGGTGGAGGCGACGACAGGTCCGCTCGGCCAGGGCATCGCCGACAGCGTCGGTATGGCCATCGCACGCAAATGGCTCGCCAGCCGTTACAATCAACCCGGCTTCAACCTATTCGACTACAACATCTATGCGGTTTGCGGCGACGGCTGCATGATGGAGGGGGTCGGCTCGGAGGCGGCTTCGCTCGCCGGCCATCTCGCTCTCGACGATCTGTGCTGGATCTACGACAACAATCACATCAGTCTCGACGGCCCCACCAACGTCACCTTCACGGAGGACGTTGCCGCGCGCTTTCGCGGCTACCGTTGGAATGTGCTGCGGGTCCACGACGCGAACAATCTCGAGAGCATCGCGGAGGCGCTCGCCCTCTTTCGCCAGACCAAGGAACAGCCGACGCTGATCATTCTCGACAGCCACATCGGTTATGGCTCGCCGCACAAGATCGATACCTCTGCGGCCCATGGCGAGCCTTTGGGCGAAGATGAGGTGCGGCTCGTCAAGCACGCCTATCACTGGCCGGAGAATGCCAAGTTCCTGGTGCCCGACGGCGTCATGGATCACTTCGCCGACGGCATCGGCCAGCGCGGCGGCAAGGCGCGCCGCGACTGGGAAGCGATGTTCGCCAAATACCGTGAGCGCTTTCCGGATCTCGCGACCGAGATCGATTTGATGCAGCGGCGGGAGTTGCCGGCCGGCTGGGACCGCAACCTGCCGACCTTTCCGGCTGACCCTAAGGGCATCGCCGGGCGCGATGCCTCGGGCCAGGTGCTCAACGTACTCGCTCAGAATATTCCCTGGTTCCTGGGCGGTTCGGCCGATCTCGCATCGTCGAACAGGACAAAACTCAATTTCCCCGGGGCCCGCGAATTCCAAGCCGCTACCCCTGAGGGTCGCAATATACGTTTTGGCGTCCGCGAGCACGCCATGGCGGCGGTCGTCAACGGGCTGTCGCTCTCGAAGCTGCGCGCCTTCGGATCGACCTTCCTCATCTTCAGCGATTACGCTCGGCCGGCTATCCGGCTGTCGGCACTCATGGAGCTGCCGACCATTTTTGTTTTCACCCACGACGCCATGGGCGACGGCGAAGACGGGCCGACGCATCAGCCGATCGAGCAGCTCGTCTCGCTGCGCGCTATTCCCGGCATGACGGTGCTGCGGCCGGCCGATGCCAACGAGGTCGTCGAGGCCTATCGCTATGTCATGCAGCTGCGTCACCAGCCGGCGCTGCTGGCGCTGTCGCGCCAGACATTGCCGACATTCGATCGCCGCAAATATGCGTCCGCCGCCGGCGTGGCGCGCGGCGCCTACGTCATGGCCGACCCCGCCGACGGGTCGCCGCCGGCAATTATCTTCATCGCGTCGGGGAGCGAGGTGGCCTTGGTCATCCAGGCTTATGAGACGCTCGCCGCGCGAGGCATTCGATCGCGCGTCGTCTCCATGCCGTCCTGGGACATTTTCGAGCACCAACCCCAGGCCTACCGCGACGAAGTGCTCCCGCCCAATGTGAAAACGCGCCTCGCCATCGAGCAGGGATCGGTGCTGGGCTGGGATCGCTATGTCGGGCCCGCCGGACGCGTCATCGGCATGAGAACCTTCGGCGCCTCGGCGCCGCTCAAGGAATTAGATCGCAAGTTCGATTTCGAACCTGAACGCGTCGTCTCTGTCGCCATGGAGTTGCTGGGCAACAGCGGACGCAGCGCTTAAGGGCGGGAGAATGCCGGTGCGTGGCACCGGACACTAAATCGGAGCGTCGATGCTAGATAGGCCGAAGAGTACCGGCCGTCGTCCAAAAGTCGCGCAGGCAGCCGCGAGTGCGATAGTGGCGCCGCCGTGCGCGATGGTGATTTTTGGCGCCGCCGGCGACCTGACGAAGCGTCTGGTCGTGCCGGCGCTCTACAACTTGGCGAACGACCACCAGCTGTCGGAGAAATTTCGCCTCGTCGGCGTCGACCTAGCCGATATGAGCGCAGAGCAATGGCGCACGCACCTCACTGACGCAATGAAAGGATTCGTCGCTGCGGATGGCGAGTTCCATCTCGACGAATTCGTTGCCGCCACCTGGCAATGGCTCACCGAGCGAATGAGTTATCTGCCGGGCGATCTCACCAATCCGGAAACTTATCGCCGGCTCGGCGAACATCTGGCGGAATTAGACAAGACATCCGGCACGGCAGGCAACCGCCTGTTCTATCTCGCGGTCGCCGACGGCTTCTTCGGCCCGACGGTCGCCGCGCTCGGCGCCGCCGGTCTCACGGCCGAAAGCGACCGGCAATGGCGCCATATCATTATCGAAAAGCCGTTCGGTCACGACTTGGCTTCGGCCAAAGCCCTCAACACCGAGATCCTGAAAACGCTGCAAGAGCATCAGATCTATCGGATCGACCATTTCCTCGGCAAGGAAACGGTGCAGAACATCATGGCGCTGCGCTTTGCCAACGGCATGTTCGAGCCGTTCTGGAACCGGCAGCAGATCGACCACGTTCAGATCACCGCTGCGGAGACGATCGGCGTCGAACAGCGCGGCAAGTTCTACGACAAGACCGGCACGCTGCGCGACATGGTGCCCAACCATTTGTTTCAGCTCTTGGCGATGACGGCGATGGAGCCGCCGATCTCTTTCGACGCCGACGCGGTCCGCGCCAAAAAGACCGAGGTCCTTGCGGCCATCATGCCGCTCGATCCGGGCGAGGTACCCAAGGATATCGTACGCGGCCAATACGACGCCGGCCGAGTTCTCGGCAAACAGGTTCGCGCCTATCGCCAGGAAGCCAATGTGGCGCCGAACTCGACGACCGAGACATATGTTGCGTTAAGGTTGAGCATCGATAATTGGCGCTGGGCCGGCGTGCCGTTCTATTTGCGCACCGGCAAATATATGAAACAGCGATCGACCGAGATCGCGATCCGCTTTCATCAGGCGCCGTATTCCCTATTCCGCGGCACCAACGTCGAGCGCATGCATCCCAACTGGATGATCCTGCGCATTCAGCCGGACGAGGGCATCGCGTTGGAGTTCGCGGCGAAGCGTCCCGGTCCTACTGTGACGCTGGACAGCGTCAGCATGGATTTCGCTTACAAGACCTACTTCAAGCTCGAGCCCGATACCGGATACGAGACGCTGATCTACGACTGCATGATCGGCGATGCCACCCTGTTCCAGCGCGCCGATACTGTCGAAGCCGGCTGGCAAGCCGTGCAGCCGATTCTCGACGCCTGGGGAAACAATCCGCCGCGGGACTTTCCGAACTATGTCGCCGGCAGTGACGGTCCTGCCGCGGCGGACGAGCTGCTGGCGCGCGATGGCCGCGCGTGGCGGCCGCTCGCCTGAGCAAGCCGGAGGACCAATGGCGGCAAATGCCAGGATTTCGTTGGTGCTCGCCGATGTGGACGGCACACTCGTCACCGAGGAGAAGATCTTGACTGAGCGGGCGCGCGCCGCCGTGAAGGCGCTGCATCGCGCCGATATCCTGTTCGCCATAACCAGCGGCCGGCCGCCGCAGGGCATGGCCATGCTGTTCGATCCGCTCGCCATCGATACGCCGATCGCCGGCTTCAACGGCGGGCTTTTTGTCAAACGCGATCTGACCATCCTGGAACAGAAGACGGTGCCGCCCGATGTCGCGCGCCAGGCCATCGGTCTGATGCGCGCGAGCGGTCTCGATACCTGGGTCTACAGCGGCAATGATTGGCTGATCACCAAGGCCGTCGCGCCGCATGTCGCGCGCGAGGCTTGGACCGTCAAATTCCAGCCGAAAGTCGTGTCCGACGTTTGCGAGTATTTGCAGCAAGTCGCTAAGATCGTCGGCGTGAGCGACGATCTCGACAAGGTGCGGCGCTGCGAAGCCGAGGCGCAAGCCGCATTCGGCCAGCATGCGACCGCAGCGCGGTCACAGCCCTATTACCTCGACGTCACCAACAAGGATGCGAACAAGGGCGCCGTGGTGGAGTTCCTCGTGCAGCACCTCGGTGTGCCGGCACAGGAGATTGCGACCATCGGCGATCAACCAAACGACGTGCTGATGTTCGAGCGCTCGGGCTTGAGCATCGCCATGGGCAACGCCCCGGACGAGGTCAAGGCGCAAGCCACAGCGGTCACGGCTTCCTACAATGATGAAGGTTTTGCCAAGGCGATGGAGACCTTCATTCTCGATTCGGCAAGGCAACGCGCGCATGGCTAGCACGATCGGACGCATTGAAATATTGCCGGATCCGCTGACGCTGGCGCATCACGTGGCGGAATGGATGACGCAGGCAGCGTTGGCGGCGCCGGGCGCGTTCCGTGTCTCGCTCTCCGGCGGTTCGACGCCGAAGACGCTGTATGGGCTGCTCGCGTCGGATGAATTTAGAACCCGTTTTCCGTGGCCGCGCGTATCCTGGTACTGGGGCGACGAGCGCTTCGTCCCGTACGATCATCCGGAAAGCAATTATCGGATGACGCGTGAAGCCATGCTCGCCAAGGCCCCGGTGCCGTCGGCGAACATTCATCCGATCCCGACCGACGGTACGGCCGAGGACGCAGCACGCCGCTACGAGCGGACATTGCAGGACGCCTACGGCGCGGCAACGTTCGATCCGCAACGCCCGCTTTTCGACGTCACGCTGCTCGGGCTTGGTGCCGATGGACATACCGCATCGCTGCTTCCTGGCGAGCCTGTGCTGGATGAGCGCGAACGTTGGGTGGCCGCCGTGTCACATGGCCGGCCCGAGATCCGCATCACGCTGACCTATCCGGCGATCGAGAGCAGCCGGCGCGTCGCATTCCTCGTCGCCGGCGAAGAAAAGGCCGAGATATTCGGCGCCATACGCGCCGGCAACAGCCGCGTGCCGGCGGCGCGTGTCCGCCCGGTTGGCGAGTTATTTTGGTTCGTCGATCAAACGGCGGCGGGTGCAGAGCAAGCGCCACGTCGCAGTGCGGCGCGGACACGATGAGGTTGGGAACAGCCATACGCGACACCGCGCCTGTCAGTCCGCGCGAGGGGATGCCGTCGATCATCATAGCGCCTTCAATTCTATCGGCCGATTTCGCCCGATTGGGTGAAGAGGTCCGCGCCGTCGATACTGCCGGCGCCGACTGGATCCACGTCGACGTGATGGACGGCCGCTTCGTTCCCAACATCACCCTTGGGCCGGCTGTGCTGCAGGCGATCCGCCGCTCGACCGCAAAGCCGCTCAACGTTCATTTGATGATTGTCGAGCCGGAGCACTATCTCGCCGCCTTCGCCGGCGCCGGCGCCGATCATCTGCTCGTGCAAGCCGAGCCAGGTTCAACAATCCATCTACATCGGGTGCTGTCGAAGATCCGCGCGCTCGGCAAGAAGGCGGGCGCGGTGCTCGATCCTGCCACCCCGCCGGACCTCGTCGAATACGTCCTGCATCTGTGCGACGTCATTCTGGTCATGACCGTCAATCCGGGATTCGGCGGCCAAAGCTTCCTTCCCGAAATGCTGCCGAAGATTCGACGTCTGCGCGCGATGTGCGCGGAACGCGGCCTGTATCCGGTGATCGAAGTCGATGGCGGCGAGAACGCGACGACGGCCGCGCAAGCGGTCCGCGCCGGTGCGACGGCAATCGTTGCCGGCTCGGCCATTTTCGAGACCAAGGATTACGCCAAGGCCATTGCCGAGCTTCGCGCCAAGGCCGCCGCGGCAGCCGTGATGTCATGAGTGCAGCTCTTTCTTTAGCCCATACTGAAGTGGATGCCCCCAAGCGCGCCGCCGCCGAGGCTGCAGCGCAAATGGTCGAGAACGACATGGTGGTCGGGCTTGGCAGCGGCTCGACGGCGGCTTTCGCGGTCGAAGCGCTGGCGCGGCGTCATCGGCAAGGCCTGCGCTTTGTCGGCATTCCCACCTCGGAGCGCACGGCAACGCAGGCCAAGGCTGCGGACATTCCGCTCACTTCGTTCAGCGAGCATCTCCAGATCGATCTCACGATCGACGGCGCTGACGAAGTCGAGCGCGGCACGCTCAACCTGATCAAGGGATTGGGCGGCGCTTTGTTGCGCGAGAAGATCGTCGCGGCCGCGAGCCATCGCCTCGCCATCGTTGTCGACGGCAGCAAGATAGTCGACCGACTCGGTACACACACATCGCTTCCCGTCGAGGTCGTCACCTTCGGACTGGAGGCAACCCGCGAGTCACTCGAAGTGCTCGGCGCCGGCGCGCGCACCCGCATGGCGAAGGACGGGCCCTTTGTCACCGACAGCGGCAATCGCATTGTTGATTGCGATTTTGGCCGCATCAACGATCCGGCGCGGCTCGAGGAGCGCATCGGGCGCATCGTCGGCGTCGTGGAAAGCGGGCTTTTCGTCGGCCGCGCCGATCCGGTTTTCGTCGCCGACGCAGCCGGCGTCCACCGCCTCGATAGCGCGCGCGCCCATCGTGGGAGTCCGCCTATCCTGGTGGTCATGGGCGTGTCGGGATCGGGCAAAACGACAATCGCCGAGGAACTCTCGGCGCGGCTCGGCTGGCCGTTCGAGGAGGGCGATTCGCTCCATCCCGAAGCAAACATCGCCAAGATGCACGCCGGCATTCCGCTGACGGATGCCGACCGTTTGCCGTGGCTCGAGCGCGTGGCGGCTTGGATCGATGGGCAGCGCGCCAAGAAAGAGCCGGGCATCATCTCGTGCTCAGCACTCAAACGCGCTTATCGCCAAATCATCATCGGCGACCGGCCACAGGTGCGGCTGGTCTACTTGCGCGGCGCTCTAGAAGCGATGGTCGAGCATTTGGCGGGACGCCACGGCCATTTCTTCCCCGCGGACTTGCTGCGAAGCCAGATCGACACGCTGGAAGAACCCGAGCCCAGCGAAGAAGCGCTGACAGTCGATGCGAGCGCTTCTGCCGAGCAAGTCGCCGATACGATCATTCGGCTTCTCGGCCGTTCCGTGACTATTTCACCTGGCGCGGCCGCGCAGCATGCCCAAGGAGCGAGAATGCTTTGACACGGCCCGACCGACAAATGGAGCGGCGGAATGGACTTCGAAATTTAGACCTCGGCAGACAGTGCGCGATGAGATCCCCTGATCCTCCGGCAATCCTCATTATTTCAGGCGTCTCGGGCAGCGGGAAGACGACCGTGGCAATCGCGCTCGCCCAACGACTTGGATGGCCATTGCAGGAGGGCGACGAGCTCGATCCGGCGATATTCGCCAAGATGCACTCTGCCGAGCCGGCGCTCGATAGTCGCCAGCGCTGGTCCTGGCTCGCCAAGCTCGCGGCATGGATCGACGATCGCCGCCGGCTCGGCACAGGTGGCGTGATCACGTGCCCGGCACTGCGGCGCATTTATCGCGACTTCCTGACCCGTGGCCGACCGGAAGCGCGCGTCGTTTATTTGCACGGCGAAAGGTCGTTGATCGAGCAGCGCCTGGCCGCGCGCGAAGAGCAATCTATCCTTTCAGACATCCTCGACCATCATTTCGCGATCCTCGAGGAACCCAGCCCCGACGAGGACCCCATCGTCGAGGACGCGAGCAGGACTGTGGAGGATATCGTTGGGGACGTTCTGCGCGAGCTCGCTCCGCAAATGCCGGAGAATCCGCGAGCTCTAGTGGCTCGCGACGGTACCGAGCGGTCTGGCAACCCGCCGGTCGAGTCGAGTGTGCCGCGCGCGATGGCATCGAGGGGATACATAACGGCCGACCTTCCGCTCGACATAGAGGATTATGCACTGATCGCCGATTGCAAAACCGCTGCCCTCGTCGGCCGCAACGGCTCGATCGACTGGTTATGCTGGCCGCGCTTCGACAGCAATGCCGTGTTCGCGGCGCTCCTTGGCACCTCCGAACATGGACGCTGGCGAATCTATCCCGCCGATCCGGCGCCGCGCGTCAGCCGCGCCTACCACGATGGCACATTGGTTTTGGAGACGCTGTTCGACACGGCGGATGGCCGTGTTGCGCTGATCGATTTCATGCCGGCCGGTCGTGCCAGCTCATCGATCATCCGCCTGGTGAGGGGGCTGCGCGGCAAGGTGGCGATGCAATTGCACCTAGTGCTGCGGTTCGACTACGGCATCACCGTGCCGTGGGTGACGCAGCTCGACGATGAACACGGGCTGATCGCAGTTGCCGGGCCGACCCAGGTGGTGCTGCGCTCCCCCGTCCCGTTGCAGGGCATGAATTTCGCGACTGTCGCCGAGTTTGACGTAGCCGAAGGACAATGTGTACCGTTCGTGTTGACGCAGGCTCCGTCTCATCTGCCGAAGCCGCGCACGATAGAGTGGAGCGCGGCCGTCAAGGACACGGAGGCGTTCTGGCGCCGTTGGTCGAACCGTTGCACCCATACCGGTCCGTGGGCCGAGCCGGTAAAGCGCTCTTTGTTGACGCTCAAAGCTCTTACCTATGCTGAGACCGGCGGAATCGTCGCTGCACCCACCACCGCGCTGCCCGAGCAGTTTGGTGGCGAGCGCAACTGGGATTACCGCTACTGCTGGCTACGCGATGCGACCTTTACATTGATGGCGCTGGCGTCGGCGGGCTACCGCGACGAGGCGCAGGCGTGGCGGCAATGGCTGCTTCGCAGCGTGGCGGGAAGCCCGGACCAGCTGCAGATCATGTATGGACTGTCGGGCGAGCGGCAGCTCATCGAGTGGGAAGTGCCGTGGCTGCCGGGCTATCAGAGTGCCGCGCCTGTCCGCGTCGGCAATGCGGCTTCCAGTCAACTTCAGCTTGATGTCTACGGCGAGCTGATCGACGCCATTCACCAGGGTCGAATGCAAAGCCTTGGCGAGATCGGGTCATCCTGGGCGCTACAACGAAGCCTGGTCGAGCATCTGGAGCGGATCTGGGAGCAACCAGACGATGGTATCTGGGAAATCAGAGGCGGCCGGCGCCACTTTACCTTTTCCAAGATCATGGCTTGGGTCGCTCTGGATCGCACGGTGAGCGATGCCGAGCGGTTCAAGTTTGACGCGCCGCTCGAATCCTGGCGCAAGGTCCGCGACCGCATGCACGCGACGATTTGCGCCTGCGGCTTCGACAGCAACCGTAACACCTTTACCCAGAGCTTCGGCAGCAGCGAGCTCGACGCGAGTCTCCTGCTGCTGCCCATGGTCGGCTTCCTGCCGGCAGACGATCCACGTATGCGCGGCACCGTCGCCGCGATCGAGCGGGAGCTCATGATCGACGGCCTGGTGTTGCGTTATCGAACGCGGACCGAGGTTGACGGCTTGCCGCCAGGCGAGGGTGCGTTCCTGCCATGCAGCTTTTGGCTTGCCAACAATTACCGGTTGCAGCACCGCGACGCCGAAGCGCGCGCCTTGTTCGAGCGCCTGCTCGCGCTGTGCAACGACGTCGGCCTGCTCGCCGAAGAGTACGATCCCCGGACACGGCGCCAGCTCGGCAATTTCCCCCAGGCGTTCTCGCATCTCGCCCTCATCATGACGGCCATGAGCTTGCAGGATGAAGGCCCCGCGCAGCAGCGCGGTCAGGGAAGGAAGCGCGAACTCGTGAATGCTGCTTAGGTGGCGCATATTGAAAGCTTCAAGCTACGGAACTCTTGCTCGTCGTTGCGTCGTCATTGGCGGCAATGCGCAAGAACGGGCAAATCAAAGCAAGAGATTTCAAGTCGTTTTGGTTATGTGCGGAGTTCGATTAACCGACGCTTCGAATAAGAGGAGAGGCCAATGTCAAACCATTTCACTGGACTCAGTCTTGGCGCGCCGCTCGGCGATCAACGACTGGACCTATGCGACCTTTATGCGTTCCAGTCGCGCGCCGACAAGGACAGGACCGTCATCATCCTCAATGCAAACCCCAATGCGGACGCACTTGATCCCGACGCCATCTACCGCGTCAACATCGACAACGACGGCGATTACCTGACGGACATCGCATTCAGCTACGTGTTCTCGAGGCCGCAGAACGGCCGGCAGACCGTCGATGTGTTCATGGCGACGGGCCTGCAAGCGCGTTCGGTCGAGGCGGTTGGCAACAAAATCATAGCCGGCGCCGAGGTTTCCTTCGGCGCCAGGCCCAATATCGTCAGAGCGGGCCCCTACACGTTTTTCGCGGGGAGCCGCAGCGACGCGTTCTTTTTCGACTTCGACGGCATCAAGAACCTGTTCGACATCAAGGGCAAGCGCAATTTCACCGAGCCGCATCTCGGCGGCAAGTCGCCGTGGACGGGCGTGGACTCGAACGCGCAGGCGAACGTGTTTTCGACTGCGATCGAGCTGCCGACGAGTGAAATCAATCCGAAGCCTGACATGCACATCTGGGGTCGGTGCAGTGTGCGACGCGACGGCAAGTGGGATCATGTCGTCGCGCCGGCCACCCGAGCGTAAGCAGCTTTTTCAACACCGATGACACCAAGGAGGAATATAACGCCAGTGAGCCGGTCAACGACTGCAAGCGATGGCTCGAACAGTTCATTCACCTGTTGGGGCACACCGGCAATTACACGCGCGAGGAAGCGATCGCGGCGATCGACCGGGAGGGCACACTTCCCGACGTGCTGAGCTTTGATCCGGCAAAGCCCGCAAAGTATCCGAACGGCCGGGTTTTCACCGACGACGTGATCAATTACCGCGTGGCCTTCTTGACGAAAAATGAGGCCCCGCCCACGGGCCTCAAGCCTCACACCGACGTCCTCACGGAGTTCCCCTACCTGGGGACGCCGCATTCGAAATAGCGGCGCGCATACTCTCGCGGCTGCCAGGACAACGTCTCGACGCCCGCTCTGCTACGGGCGTGGCGCGGCCGCTTTGACCAAGGAGGCCAGGGCCTGCAGCGCGATGTCCTCGGAGAGCGCTGCACCAACGCCGGGTCGCCCAATCGAGGCGTAAGCGAATCCATAGCGGCTCATCTCCTCCGGCCGGTAGACATTGCGCAGGTCGACGATCACCGGGCACGCCATGAGATCATGCAAACGTTCAAGATCAAGCGCGCGGAACTGCTCCCATTCGGTGGCAATGACCAACGCATCGGCGCCATCGGCACATTCGTACGCGTTCTCGCAGTAGACAACGTCCTTTAAAACGGCTTTCGCCCGATCCATGCTGGCCGGGTCAAAGGCGCACACCCGCGCACCCATGGCCTGCAGTGCCGCGATCAGTGCGATCGAGGGCGCCTCGCGCATATCATCGGTGTTAGGCTTGAAGGCCAACCCAAGCACGGCAACGGTCCGGCCCTGCAATGCTCCGCCGAACATCGCCGAAACCCTGCGCGCCATAACGCGCTTGCGCCTCTCATTGACGGCCGCGACCGCCTCGAGGATCCGCAAACGGACGTCTCGATCCTGCGCGGCTTTCACCAAGGCGCTTACATCTTTCGGCAGACAGGAGCCGCCGAAGCCTGGTCCGGGATGCAGGAATTTCGTGCCGATCCGGTTATCCAAGCCGATGCCGCGCGCAACATCCTGCACATCGGCGCCGACTTTCTCGCAAAAGTCGGCAATTTCGTTGATGTAGGTGATCTTGGTCGCCAGGAAGCCGTTGGCGGCATATTTGATAAGCTCGGCCGTTCTACGGGAGGTATAAAAAATGGGCGATGTCCGGTTGAGGCTCAGAGGTCGATAAATATCGGCCAGGACTTTTCGAGCACGTTCATCATCCGTGCCGACGATGATTCGGTCAGGATGCTTGAAATCGTAGATCGCGGCCCCTTCGCGCAGGAATTCCGGATTGGAAACGACAGCCACATCGGCACCGGGACATACCACGCGGACGATCCGCTCCACCTCGTCACCGGCGCCGACCGACAAGGTTGATTTGGTGACGATCACGGTAAATCTATTCAAGCCATTCAACGCGGCCGCGATTTCACGCGATGCGCCGTAAACGTAGGAGAGGTCGGTGTCTCCGTCGGCCTGCCGCGACGGCGTCCCGACAGCGATAAAGACTGCATCGGCGGCGGCGACTGGTTCGGCCAAGTCAGTCGCGAAGCACAACCGCCCTGGCGCGGTATTCTTCTCCACAAGCTCTTTGAGCCCGGGCTCATAGATTGGAATTTGGCCGCGCTGCAGGGCCTCGATCTTCGCCGTGTCCTTGTCGATGCAGACCACCTGGTGGCCGAAGTCGGCGAGGCAGGCCCCCGAAACCAGACCAACATAACCGGTTCCAACCATCACCACGCGCATACGCCCGCCCCCCTCGCGCGACCTGGATTCGGCGCTCTCGGCCAAATGTCAAAAACAGCCCTGAGCCATGATAGCATGGGCAAATGACAGCCGCCACGCTCGCAGGGACTTCAACCGGCGCCGCGGTTCGGTACCAATTTGCTGAGTTTGCCGGCCGGAAGCTAACGCAGAAGGCCGATTAAGAAAGTGGCGGATGAAATATGACGACAATTCTTGTCACAGGTGGCGCTGGTTACGTAGGCAGTCATACGTGCCGTGCGCTCGCGGCAAGCGGTTATACGCCGGTTGTCTATGACAACCTCTGCCGCGGACACGCAGATTTCGTCCGCTGGGGTCCGCTCGTGGTTGGCGACGTGCTCGATCGCGCCGCTCTCGCCAGGACGTTTGCACAATATCGCCCTGGCGCCGTTATTCACTTCGCGGCATTGGCCTATGTTGGCGAGTCGGTTGCGGACCCGCTGCCTTATTACAAGACCAATATCGCCGGCATGGTGAACGTTCTTGACGCCATGTCCGAGGCCGCAACCGACAAAATTGTCTTTTCCAGTTCTTGCGCGATCTATGGCATTCCCGAATCCGTTCCAATCGCCGAGTCCGCGGCGCAACGGCCAATAAGCCCTTATGGCCGTTCAAAGCTCATGTGCGAGCAGATGATCAAGGACACTGCGGCGGCGCGGAACCTGCGCTTTGTTATTCTTCGCTATTTCAATGCCGCCGGTGCTGATGCCAGTGGCGACCTGCCCGAGCGGCATGAACCCGAAACTCACCTCGTTCCGCTCGCCCTGGATGCCGTCATGGGCCAAGCCCCGCCGTTGCACGTTTTCGGAACAGATTATGCCACGCGCGACGGCACCTGCGAGCGGGACTTTATCCATGTGTCCGATCTCGCAACGGCTCATGTCGAGGCTATCTCGCGCATCGATGACGATATGCCGCGCGCGTTCAACCTGGGAGCCGGGCGGGCCCATTCCGTTTTGGAAGTTATAGCGTGCGTTGAACGGGTCGTCGGCAAGCAGGTGCCGCTGGTTCGCACCACGCGGCGGCCCGGCGACCCGCCCAGTCTGTTCGCCGATCCGGCGTCAGCTCAGCGTTATCTGGGCTTCCAACCCAGATATTCGCAACTCGAAACCATCGTTGAGACAGCTTGGCGATCCCGGCGAGTTGCGCAGAAAACGCCGCGCTGATCAGATCCCGATCGAATCGATTCAATGCTCAGGCCGCACTGGCAGCCGTCTGCGCCGCTGCCACGATGGCCGCACCATCTTTGTTGGATCGACGACGCGGTCGAACTCGGCCTCCGTCACATAGCCGAGTTTCAACGCTGCCTCCTTCAAGGTCAGATCGTTGTCCATCGCGTAATGGGCGATCTTCGACGCCTTGTCGTAGCCGATGACCGGCGACAGCGCCGTCACCAGCATCAGCGAGCGATCGACGTATTCGTTGATCTTCTCCAGATTAGGCTTGGTACCCTCGACCAGGAACCTGCGGAAGTTGGTGCAGCCGTCGGTCATGAGCGTCACCGAGTGCGTGATGTTGTAGATCATCAGCGGCTTGTAGACGTTCATCTCGAGATAACCGCCGGCGCCGCCGAAACCGACAGCGACATCATTGGCCATCAGCTGCACGGCGATCATGGCGAGCGCTTCGCATTGGGTCGGATTGACCTTGCCCGGCATGATCGAGGAGCCTGGTTCGTTTTCGGGGATTTTCAATTCGGCAAATCTGGCGCGCGGCCCGCACGACATCAGGCGAATGTCGTTCGCGATCTTGTAGAGCGACACCGCCGGCGTGCGCAGCGTTCCGGAAAGCTGAACGCGCGCATCGTGAGCGCCTTGCACGGTGAACTTGTTGGGCGCGGTGACAAAGGGCAGGCCTGTCAGCCTGGCGATCTCGGCGGCCGCCGCCTCGGCAAAACCGGGCGCCGAGTTGATGCCGGTGCCGACTGCCATGCCGCCCAGCGCCAGACGGTACACGCCGTGCAGCGCGCCTTCGATCCGCTCCAAATCATCAGACAACGTCCCAACATAACCGGACTATTCCTGCCCCAAGGTCAAAGGCGTGGCGTCCTGCATGTGGGTGCGCCCGATCTTGACGATTTGATCCCACGCCTTGGCGTCCTTGTTAATTGCGTCGCGCAGTGCGGTCACCGGACGGAATGAGGCGTTGCTTCACATTGACGGCAGCGGCGATGAACATGGCGGAAGGGAACGAGTCTTTGGACGACCGCGCCGTGTTGACGTGATCGTTGGGATGAACCGGCGCGTGGCTGCCGAGCGGCGTACCGGCAATCTGCGAACAGCAGTTCGAGATCACCTCATTGACGTTCATGTTGAACTGGGTGCCGCTGCTCGTCATCCAAACGTGCAACGGAAACATGTCGGGGTGCTGGCCAGCCAAGATCTCGTCGCAGACCTGGACGATCAATTTATGGCGCCGATCGTCGAGGCGCTTGCCGGCGTGGTTAGCTATAGCGGCCGCTTTCTTCAATGTCGCATAGGCCATGATCATCTCGCGAGGGATGAGATCCTGGCCGATGCTGAAATGCTCGAGCGACCACTGCGTCTGAGCGGCCCACAGTTTGTCCGAAGGCACTTCGACGATGCCGAGACTATCAGTCTCTTTTCTCATCTAGACATTGGAATTCCTTATTAGTCGAGTTTCGCAAGAGTTTGACGGCTCACTCTGTCCTGCCTGCGCGCGTAGCCTCGAACAGGAACCAGGTGCGCCGCTCGGCCTCATCGATCCAGACTTCCAGCAGGCTCGCGGTGGCGACGTCGTTGCGCTCCTCGCACAAGCCGTGCGTCTCCCGCATGTGCGCCGCCAGCTGCTTGTTGTCGTCACGCAGCTCGGCGAGCATGTCCATCGGCGTCACGAACTCGGCGTCGTTGTCCTCGATGCGTTGCAGGCGAGCGATATGACCGATCGAGCGCAGCGTCGTGCCGCCGATCTTGCGGACGCGCTCGGCAATGTCGTCGGTCGTGGCGAAGATCTGCGTGCCGTGCTCGTCGAGCAGCAGATGGTAGTCGCGGAAATGCGACCCTGAAATGTGCCAATGGAAGTTTTTGGTCTTTAAATAAAGACCGAACATGTCGGCGAGCAGGATATTGAGCGCACCGGCGAGATCGCGGACGGCGTTAGGCTTCAAATCGGTGGGCGTGGCGAGCGGGGCGATGTTCAGGTCTCGAGCTGTTTGGGTTTTCATAGCGTTCTCCTTTGTGGCTCGCTGGGCTATCTGACTTGCCTGAACGAACTTTTGACGAGAGCGAGCATGAGTCCGGCGAGAGCGCGAGACATCAAAGTCCAATGCTTCAGTATCGTAATGCGTAGATGAGACGGCGCGCAACGTGGCCAGCCAAGTCAATGAGAGTGCGACGTTCGTTTATCCAATAACGACGAAATCGGAACAAGGAAGCCAAAACGTTTTGGCGGTAAACGCGCGCCTCCGCATGGCTTTTATGGCTCGTCCTAGCGCAGGCGATCAGCACGACCTGCGACGGCAATTGTCACAGAGACGAGATTCGAGAGCTTTATTCAGGCAATCAATCAGATGGGGCACATTCACCGGCTTGTCGAGAAAGCCGATCGCTCCGGCCTTAATCGCCACAGCGCGGAGCGCTTCGCCGGGATGCGCACTCATGAAAATGACAGGTACGCGGTGACCGTCGGCGAGCAGACGGCGGTGCAGATCGAAACCATTCATGCCGGGCATCCGCACATCGGAAATCAAGCACGCGGCCTCGGCAATGTGACCGCAATTGAGGCAGTGCTCGGCTGAGGCGAAAGCCTCGGTGTCGTATCCCAGATGCTGAATGAGATCTTTCATCGCCTCGCGAACTGATTCATCATCGTCGATAATGAAAACCTTGGCAGGCGCGGGCAATGGTTTGCCTCGTAATATTGCAAGCCAGGCAGCGACCTCCGACGGAGCAGCGCCGGTGCGCTACTTTCGAAGCTCCTCAAGTTGCTTGGCTTTCTCCATTAGATCGGCTGCAAGCGCCTCAAGCTCATGCGCAGTAGGCGAATGCGGGCAGTCTCGCGCCAGGCGAGTGAAAGTGAGGGCGAGCTGCCGGAGATATTCGATGACGTCAGAAGTCATGGATTCCTGGCAACTTCAACGACGGTCGAGTCATTGAAGACCATCGGGCCTGAGGAAAGCGTCTGGCCGAGAGTGGTGCTTACTTAATACTTGTCGCGAGGAGAAACTTGCGATTTGAGGACAAAGTCTTGCGCTTTGATCCGCAATGATGGCGACGCCGCCCCGCGCGCGCATCGCAGTCAACTATGCATGGGAAGTGACGGCTGCGATCGCGACCGCGCACGCCGGCGGCTTGTGCGCGGGGCGTGACCGGTCCAACGCCTATAAGCGTTGGTGAACGCGCTGACGCCCCGGTAGCCAAGGAGCCAGGAGATTTGCGAGATGGATAGCGCCCTATCGGTAAGATGGCGGTTGGCAAGACCGATGCGCAAGTTCCGCAATAGGCTGGAAAATGTCAGGCCCTCCCCTGCCAGGCGCCGAGACAGGGTTTTTGGAGTTACGCCAAGCCTGCGGGCGACTTCGCTCATCCGCGCCTTGCCATGGGGCAACAGCACGGACAAACTGTTCTCGACACTGGCGCCGAACAATCCGCGAGATTTTTGGCTGCCAAGCGCCTCACTGCAATAGTGGATTAGGAGATCGTTAAGGTAGGGGTCGCCCGAAACGACGGTGATCCTCCTTATGGCTGGTGAAAACGTCAGCTCATCAATATCGGCGCCGAATATGATTTTACCGCCAAAGAACCTGTTCAATTCGGGCGTCGGCTTTCGCCGATGCGCAAAAGTAATGCATTCGGCAGTGACATGCTGCTTGGTGATCTGACGGCAGGCGCGGATGACTGCGGCTACCCAGAATTCAATTTGGTGGCGATCCGAGTGCCTGGCAATGCCGATCGGTTCAAAAACGAAACCGATTCGCTCGTTGGCTTCGTGAATCTTGAGCCTGATGCTTTCGTTGACGATTGAGGTGCATCGCGCGCCGTTGCGGAGCGCGTCGTACAGCGTGTCCGAGGACGCGAACACGTAATAGAGCAATCCCACCATTCGCAAATCGAAATGCAGCGATAAATGAAATCCAAGCAGGTCGTCGTGTGTCGCCGCAGCAACGAGATTGAGAAACTTGATTTGACCTTCGGCTTGAATGCGAGCTTTGGGGTTGTCCATCTGCACGCGCGATAGGCCGGCTCTCCTCAGCAACTTGTCGGCATTGACGCCTTTTTGTCGGGCGAACTCATAGGCAAGCCGGGCGATATTGCCCACTGCGCTTGTCTGGATGCTGTATGGTGTGGCGGATGATGGCATTGTCCGCGGCTTCTTGCGGTAGCACCGGTCCGAGCGGCTGGCGCGGCCGGAACATGAATTTGAGCCCATGTTGCTGGTTGCGTACGTGACGACAATCTTCGCCGTGCGCAACAGGTCGCTCCAGGCCGCGCATGAAAGTGGCCAGGACCCGGAGTTCGCGCGAAAAATCGACAAATGGAGCAAGAGCATTGCAAGCGCTGTTGCGTTCGTCGGCCTACATGTCGGAGCGCCCGGTCAGCCGCGTTCCTCCCCAAGACCGGGCCAACGGCCGGCCGCTGCGGCTCAGGGCCGGCCGTCCCTTTTGTGCGCCCGGCATGGGCATCGACTTGGAGGTGGAAGTCCTCTTGTGAGCTGGTCACAGCGAGCGAAGCGAAGCGCAGAGCGTCGGCCCGCGAGGGCGGCGTGAAGGAAGCGTGGAGCGAAGCTGCGGGCCGACGAACAGGAACCGGATAAGAGGCGGAGCCGAGCAGGGCGAGCGGGCAAGAAGCCGCGAAGCCGTTGTGACCAAGGCGAGGCGACGTAGATCCGGCGGTCGTGCGGCGAAGGTCGGTGCTCTTACCCGGGGAGGTCTCGCCTTGCGCCCGAAAGGGCGACGCGGGCTGCAACGCCGGCGGCGCGAGAAGTCAGCAGAGGCCATAGTAGCTGCGCCAGCGGCGAAGGGCCGAACGATGGGGAAGGCGAAAACGCCTACGGACCTCGGGGGAGTTATGCCACAGCAATCGGACGACGGTCCGAGCGCACAAACGGCCGGCGCGGTGAAGCCGCAAGGGCCGCGCTTGCGTGTGGAAGCGCCGCCGGCTGGCCGTGGAGACGCGCGCCTAGGAAGGAGCGACCTGATGGGGAAGGCGTGCGAACGCCAGAACCTTCGGGCCGCGTTGAAGCGTGTTCGGCAGAATGCGGGAAGTCCCGGCATCGACGGGATGAGGGTCGAAGACCTGCCTGCTTATCTGCGCGTGCACTGGCCGCGACTGCGCGAGGAATTGCTTGCGGGCCGCTACCAGCCGCAGCCGGTGAAGCGGGCAGCGATCAAAAAGCGCGGCGGCGGTGAGCGCGAGCTCGGCATCCCCACCGTGCCCGATCGCTTCATCCAGCAGGCACTGTTGCAGGTGCTGCAGCCGCTGTTCGATCCCACCTTCTCGAATGCAAGCTACGGCTTCCGGCCCGGACGGCGCGCGCACGACGCCGTGCTTCGTGCGCAGGCCCAATGTGCAGGAAAGCCGCAGCTTCGTGGTGGACATCGACCTGGAGAAGTTCTTCGACCGGGTCAACCACGACATGCTGATGGGGGAGACTGGCAAAGCGAATAGCGGACCGTCGCGTGTTGCGGCTGATCCGCCGCCTCAACGCTGGCGTACTCGCCAAGGGGGTGGTGATTGAGCGCCTTTTTGACCCGTCGCCCATCCGACAAGGCGATTGTCGTAACAAATGTTTGTCTTACGAGCCTGCGAACTCCACACGCCGCCCAAGCCTTGGTCCGCGCTGAACTTCCCTACAGCCGGCCGGTTCCATCACTTTCGCCACGCGCCACGCGGCGCGTGGAATCTCCGCGAGTTCCAACTCACGCGCCTGGCAACAATTAACGAGCTCTAACAATCATTAACGAGCAATTTTCCGAGCAATGAGCCAACGTTACAAGCCCGTAATCCGGCGGTTCCGACCGAGGCCCGACCCAGTGCAGGAAGCGACAGGAGACGACGAACATGTCAGAGGTACAGTTGTTCCAGCGGCCAGTCGATCAACCCTACTTGAACATTGCCGCAGGCGTCGATGTGGAGCGATATGTCAACCCGTCGCCGCGCGCAATTGGAATGCTCGAAACCGAAGAGATGCACGGAAAACTCCTGAAATTCGCGCGAGGCGACGCGGCCGAAATGGAATTTTCGCTGCCTTCGCATCTGATCATGTTTTTGCCGGACGGTATGTCTGGCGGGTGCGAATGGAGTAACGGGGGCCATGCCATCAAATCCTCTTGCATGCCGCCCAACACCGTCATCTTCAATCCGGCGCGGAACTACCTTTGGTTGCGCAAAAGAACCTCGCAAGCGTCATGCCGCGTGTTGTTGCTGACGATCTCGCCGAAGGGCATCAGCCGGTTAGCCGTCGGCGACACTGCGGGCGTCACATTCGACCAAAGGATCGGTGTTGACGATGAAGACGTGCGCCGCACGCTGTTGGCTTTTTTGCAGGAAATCGAAAATCCGGGCTGGAACAGCAAACTCTACGTCGAGACCTTGCTCACGCTATTACTGAGCCAGCTCGTACGATGTGCGTCGAATCTGAGCGGACAGCAGCGGTTCATCTACCGGAAGGGCGGCTTGCCGGGCTGGCGGCTCAAACGAGCCCTGGAGCTCCTTGAAAGCGACCTCTGCGAAGTTCCTTCACTGACGGAACTGGCCCGCCATCTTCAATTGCATCCGACCTCGTTATGTCGCGCCTTTAAGCAATCGATGGGGATCACTCCGCATCGATATCTGCTTTCGCATCGGATCAGATGCGCAAAAGAGATGATGAGAGACCAGAATCGAACTCTGACCGAAATCGCAGTCGATTGCGGTTTTAACAGTTCGAGCCAGTTCTCTCTTGTGTTCAAACGCATCGTCGGAGTACCGCCGCGCGAATATCGGCGTTCGTTATAGATCTTGACGGCAAAACGCGAGGGCCAATTCGGATCGGCCAGGCGCAAATATCCAACTGACATAGGGTTTCTAAAACAGCCAACATTGCATGGACTGTCCTCGGCGCTGCGAGTCCACATGAGACTCGATCGTTCGATTGGCTCGCCGGCCGTCGATGGTATCCAAGGCATTGGTTCCTCCTTTGCGGGGCCCCGCGCCACCGCGCCCAGAACTGATATCTTCTAGCCGCGAAGATTCGCACTAACTTTCGCGAAATTGCCGAATCGTTTTCTTCGTAACTGATGATCCAGAAAGTCCAAACCCCGAAGTCTTTGTTGTTGGGCGTCACGTTGATCGCCGGCCAAGGTGTGCGGATCAGCCAGCGTCGACATCGACGACAGCCTGAGCAAACGCCCGAGGCGCTTCCTGAGGCAGATTGTGTCCGATGCCGCCGTTGACGGTCCGGTGTTCATATTTGCCCGAAAACATTTTGGCGTAAGCGGCAGGCTGCGCATGCGGTGCGCCATTGGCGTCGCCCTCCATCGTGATGGTAGGCACGCCGATCGCCGGCGATTTGGCAAGCCGCTTTTCCAGTTGGTCGTATTTCACCTCGCCTTCGGCAAGTCCAAGCCGCCAGCGATAATTGTGAATCACGATGGCGACGTGATCGGTGTTGTCGAACGCCGCTGCGCTGCGGTTGAACGTGGCGTCGTCGAATTTCCATTGTGGCGAAGCCAGCTGCCAGATGAGCTTCGAAAAGTCGTGCCGGTATTTGTCGTAACCTTGGCGGCCGCGTTCGGTGGCGAAATAGTATTGGTACCACCACTGCAGCTCGGCCGCTGGCGGCAACGGTACCTTGCCGTCTTGCTGGTTGCCGATCAGATAGCCGCTCACCGAGACCATGGCCTTGCAGCGCTCCGGCCACAGGGCGGCTATGATGTTGGCGGTCCTGGCGCCCCAGTCGAACCCGCCGAGCACCGGCTTGTCGATGTTGAGCGCGTCCATCAGAGCGATCGCGTCGACGGCGACCACAGACTGCTGGCCATTGCGCGGCGTCTTGCTCGATAGAAAGCGCGTCGTGCCGTAGCCGCGCAAATAGGGCACGATCACGCGGTAACCCGCCGCCGCCAGCAGCGGCGCCACGTCGACATAGCTGTAAATATCGTACGGCCAGCCGTGCAGCAGGATGACCGGACGCCCATTGGCGGGGCCGGCCTCGGCATAGCCGACGTTGAGCAGGCCGGCATCGATCTGTTTGAGCGGACTGAACGATGTGTTCATGCCGGCGTAGGTTGCCGGCAGCTGCGTCAATTTCGGCCCGTTGAATTGGGCGCTCGCCGCGCCGATCATGCCGAGCTGGGCAGCGGCAACGGTTAGAGCTGCGCTGCCTAGGAGGCGGCGGCGATAACGGTTGATCGGCTGGGACGTATCGCTCCGGTCCACGGCAATGCTCCGACGCTTCGGTGATCGCCGCGGCGCAGCAACGAGGACCGCAACGGCTTGCTCGGCTGAATCTTGCGCGGCACTGCGGCGAAATCCCGTTATGTGTTGTTATATTTTGTTAGTCATTGCCAGCAGGAAGCGGGATTCGCGAAAGATCGAAAACCGCCCGGGTCATCGCACGATTTATTTTTACGACGCGCAATGCGCGCACGCACGTTGGCGAAGTGCGCGTATCGTTCGCAGCAGAGATTCGCGCTGCATGTGCGGAGTTCGCTGCAGCGGGCGGCGGCGCCGGCGATCCCTGACCCAAAGGCGTGCCTGCGCAGCGACGCCGGCGCAAGCGTTATTTCAAGCTGAAAGATGCAGCTTTCTGGCCATATTGATCAATTCAGCGAAAGAACCAGCGTTCATCTTGCGCATAACCTGACCGCGGTGCGCCTTGACCGTGATCTCGCTGATGCCAAGTTCGTAGCCCACCTGTTTGTTCAAGAGACCGAGGACGATCAGGGTCATGACCTCCTGTTCCCGGCGACTGAGCTGCGCGTAGCGCTCCTGCAGGTCTTGCATATCGGCCTGAAGGCGCAACGCAGCTTCGCTGCGCTCGAGCGCCAGTTGGATCGCGTTCAACAGCACCGTGTCACTGAGCGGTTTCGTCAGGAATTCGACAGCTCCCGCCTTCATGGCCTGGACGGTCACCGGCACATCACCATGACCTGTGATGAAAATTATCGGGATCTCTGGCCAATCGGTGGCGAGCCGCCTCTGCAATTCAAGGCCGTTGAGACCCGGCAGAGCCAAGTCAAGAACGAGGCAGCTGAGAACAAGGTTATGCGGGCGGGAGAGGAAGTCCTGTGCGGTTTCGAACGTCTCCGTTTGCCAACCCGCGCTCTGGATCAGTGACTCGAGAGATTCCCGCACGGAAATGTCGTCGTCCACAATGAAGACGATCGGTACAGCATGCGCCATGGCGAGCGATCCCGCGCTACTATCAAACCAATCCGTTGCCAGTTTCATTCTACTTCCCCATAGGTCACTCGGACACATTCGCGGCTTGCACGCTGTTTGCGTCGCTAGTTAACGTTAGTTTATGGTTCGACTTGACTCGAAGACGGAATGAAGTGCTCGAAGCAGGGCTCCGACACAATGGCTTGTAAAGACACTGCGCTGCACTGCGTTAGAGCACGGTTGTGCGCGCGAGCTTGTCTGCGGTGATATAGATGATCGGAATATTTCGCCCTTGACGCATCAACGCGCTTTGCAGATCGGGTCCGGACATTCCCGGCAATGGTGATGTCAAGAAGCAAGCGATCGGTGTGGTCCTTCGAATCGGACGCGAGGCACTCTTCCGTTAACGAGAACGCCGTCGCTGCATAGCCAAGTTCTCTCAGCAGGTCAGGCAGCGATTCGCGCACCGACATGTCATCGTCGAGGACCGATACGAGAGAATACTCGACCATCATGCATTCCCTATGGCTCCGTCAAAGGCGAACGTTCGCGCGGCGGCGTGGCTTTGAACGCCGGCATATCCTCGGCCTGCCGGGGTATGGAAAACGAAAACGTCGCCCCGGGACCGTCATTTGGCGCGGCCCATAGACGGCCGCCGTGGTACTCGATAATCGAGCGGCTGACCGACAGCCCGACGCCCATGCCCTCGCTCTTGGTGGTGTAAAAAGTTTCGAAGAGTTTATTGGCAGCCTCCGGAGCAAAGCCTACCCCTGAATCCTGCACGCTCAGGCGCACGCCGTCAGCCTGTTCCTGGTCCGTCCTGATCACCACCAGCCTGCGGCGGTCGTCCACACCGTTCATCGCGTCCAACGCGTTTTGCAGCAGGTTCATGATTACTTGTTGCAGTTGCACACGATTACCCGTTATCGGCGGCAGACCGTTGGCTAATTCGGCGCGCAACGCCACTCGATTTTTCTTAAACCTGGCCAGCAACAGCGTAATCACTTCTTGAGCGGCTTCGTTCAAATCCACGCTTTCGGCTGTTCCTCTCATCTTGGTGAACAGGGCGCGTAGACGCGTGATTACCTCAGATGCGCGCTTGCAATCGCGAAGCGTGCGCTGAGCTGTTTGGCGAGCACCTTCGACATTGGGAGTATCGGCATTGAGCATCCGCAGACAAGTACTCGCATTGGCAACGATCCCGGCAAGCGGCTGGTTGAGCTCGTGCGCGATCGACGCGGACAGCTCTGCGGCAGTCGCAACTTCAGCGGCATGCGAAAGACGTGTCTGCGTCTGCTGGAGAGATTCCTCGGCGGCCTTGCGCTCGGAGATGTCTTCAACAATAGCCATAATATTGCGCGGCGTTCCGTCCGCTCCGGGAAGCAGCGAAACGTTGTTCCGAACCCAAATCAACTGCCCATCCTTGCGCCGATACTGCTTCTCGATGTTGAATTGGTCGCGTTTGCCGCTCAGTAGTCTGGTCATAAGAGCGACATTGTGCGTTTGGAACACGTCGACCGTAAGATCAAGATAAGTTTTCGCTGCCAGCTCTTGTTCGGTAAATCCGATCAGCTTTTGATATGCAGCATTCGCCAGCTCGAAACGGCCTTCGAGGTCTGTAACGGCTATACCGATGGCGGAATTATCGAAGATTCTCTTCCATCGAGCTTCACTCAATCGCAGTTCCTCGGTCCTGGCGTGGACTTCTTCTTCAAGGCTGTCGGTAAGCCTCCGCAGCTTCGTCTCCGCTTCTTCGCGCGCGCCAATTTCCCGCACCAGAGTCTCGGTGGCGACGAGCGATTGGTACGCCGCGGACGCGAAGCGGCCTATGCTTTGAAGCAGCCTCAGGTCTTCGATGTCGAATTTACGCTGACGGGTGTGCGCGATTGTCCAAATCGTGCCAACCGCTTGATTGTGGACGTGAAAGAGAACCAATAAAGCTTCTTCCGCCGCGGTGTCGTGGCGCTCAAGTATGGGTAGCGTCGCTCCCAATGGGCGAACAACATTGGGCTATTACGATCGAGCACATCGCCGGACGGGCTGAAATTGCGCGGAGTTCCGCCGCCAGCGTGTGGGCGCCAGGCGCCCGCGATGGCCGCCCAATAGAATTCTTTGCCGTCCTTGGTGAGCAAGCTCAGTCCTGCAGAATCTGCCCGCAGGACATCGAGCACTTTGTCAGCCAGTGTCTGCAGAATTGTACGGGGGGAATCGGCCAATGCACTGACCAGCGCCGCGAGCGCCGAGTTCTCTTTGTCGTGGTCGGCTGGCCGAGATGGGCGCTTAAGCATCGCGTCCGTGCAGACAATCGAGTCCAGGGAGGCGATATTATTGGCAGCTGCGGCTGCAGGTGAAAGCTTGTTTTCGTGATGCGCCCGCTCAGTCACAACTCGCCCCCTGGATGGTATTCAAGCGGCACGCAATTGGTCTCCAAACTCCTTCGAATCCTGCCAATGGGCCGCAAAAATTATCGGGCCTCGGAGCTATCGAGGGTCCAGTATTGTCTTGGCCCCATCCAATAGAACGAGCATGAGCTACCCCCGCGAGAGGGGTCCATTATACCTTAGTGTCGGTCTACCTGATGCTGGATGCGATTTGGCCAGAAGCGACCGTTCCCGGTCAGCCGTGGCTCGGGAGCGCCTCTCACCCGGTCTCTAAGGCGCGACCGAGCGCTTCAAGCAGATCCATCTCGGTGAAGGGCTTTGCAAGACAATCGATTGCGCCTTCCCGGAGAGCATGCTTACGGATTGTGCCGTCGTCCTTCGCGGTCATAAAAATGACCGGAGTTTTGTTGCCCCGCTGCCGCAATTCCCGCTGCAGTTCTGGTCCGGACATGCCCGGCATCGCAACATCGACAATCAGGCATGCGGTCTGCCCAACATGAGCTGATGCGAGGTACTCCTCTCCCGAGGCAAACGCCCTGGCTGAATAACCCAATTCTTTCAGGAGGTCCGGCAGCGATTCGCGCACGGAGAGGTCGTCGTCGACGATCGAAACGACTGATAATTGTTCCATTTGCAGTCTCTGCCGCCTTTGTCTCCGGTCAGCGTGTGCAGACAGAACCGACGGAGTTGCAACGTCGCAGCCGATAACATCCTGTGCGTTTAAGTTCAAGCAAACGCACGTGCAAAAGACGGTATAACAACCAAAGTATTACACCAGGCGGACCTGGATAGTCGTTCTCATGCTCCTTTTCAACGATCCGCCGCGATGAGGTAAACAACTTAATTCCGTTGAAAAACTTGTGCTGCCGCGCGCTTGCAAACAGGGCGCGCATTTGATCCTCGAAAAGGTAAATTCGCCGCGCCGGTTAACCCAAAGGTATTGATGACACCATCGTCTAATAACATCGCGCTCATGCTTTCGGCATGCTCACGGTGTGCAAGGTGAATTGGATATCGGCGACGGTGATGAAGAAATGTCCCCCCTGAGTGCGCCCGCGCCGCAGGCCAAGGAAACAAGATCGTTTGGCCCCTTCAGCCTGGTCGCCAGCGAGAGGCTGCTGACAAAGGACCACATCCCGGTCTCGCTGGGATCGCGCGCCCTCGACATCCTGATTGTTCTAGCATCCCATCCAAATGACATTATCAGCAAGAGGGATCTGTTGGCGCGAGTCTGGCCCGACGTCACCGTGGGAGAAAGCAGCCTGCGCTTTCACATTCGCAGCCTGCGCAAGGCGCTCGGTGATGGCGAGAACGGCGCGCGGTACATTACGACGCTGGCCGGGCGTGGTTATTGCTTCGTCGCCCCGGTAGCGCTGTCAAGCGAACGGGATGCCGCGTTTGCCGCGGCTCCCACGGGTTTCGCGCACGCCAACTTGCCGAGCCCCCTGATCGATATGGTCGGGCGAGACGAGGACGTTGTCGGGGTGTCGGGCCAGCTGATGGCCGCCCGCTTCGTCACCATCGTCGGTGCTGGCGGCGTGGGCAAGACGACCCTCGCGGTGGCGGTTGGCCATCATCTGATGCAGACCTTTGGCGGCAGCGTGGTGTTCGTCGATCTGGGCGTGCTGAACGATCCCGCTCTGGTGGCTGCGACCGTCGCCTCCACACTGGGGCTGTCGGTTCAGTCTGATGATGCGACGCCGAGCGTGATCGGCTACCTGCATGACAAACGACTGCTTCTGATCCTGGACACGTGCGAACATGTCATCGAGGCAGTTGCGGCCTTCGCATCACGGCTCTTCTTGGCCGCACTGGAAGTTCACATCCTGGCGACCAGCCGGGAGGTGCTTCAGATCGAAGGCGAGCACGTCTTTAGGCTGGACTCGCTGGCCTGTCCGCCGGAGGAGGAAGAGCTTACGGCCGCGGCGATGCAGACCTACCCAGCGTCGCGTCTGTTCATCGAATGTGCGATGGCGAGCGGCGCCCGCCTGAACCTCAGCGACGACGAGGCCGTGATCGTAGCGAGCATCTGCCGCAAACTTGACGGCGTGCCGCTGGCGATCGAGTTGGCGGCGCGACGCGTGGAGGCCTACGGCCTGCAGCAAACCGCCGAGCTTCTGGAGCAGCGCCTGACATCGCTGTGGCCGGGGCCGCGCACTGCGCCGCCTCGGCAAAGGACCCTGCACGCCACGTTGGATTGGAGCTATCGGCTCCTGACGGAGCTCGAGCGCGTGGTGCTGCGCCGGCTCGCCATATTCGTCGGACATTTTACGCTCGATGCGGCGTTGACGGTCGTGACGAGCGCGAACGTCGATCGTTCGAGTGTTTTTGGCGCCATCGAAAGCCTTGTCAGCAAGTCGATGGTCGCAACCCACCCCATAGGGGCGACGGCGCGCTATCGACTGCTCGACACCACGCGAGCCTATGCGCTCGAAATCGAAGTCGATGCCGCCGAAACCGCAGAACTGGCGGCCCGCCATGCTGCCTATTACCGCCGCTGGCTGGAGCAAACTGCGGCGGAATGGCGGACCCTGCCGACCGGCACCGAGCGAGCGCCATACTTCGCCGATCTCAATAATGCGCGCGCCGCGCTCGAATGGTGCTTCGGCGCCGCTGGTGACGTCGAGATCGGTATTGCGCTTGCGGCCGCCGCCATGCCGGTTTTCGTCACAATGTCGCTGCTCACCGAATGCCATCGCTGGTCGGAGCGGGCGCTGCTTGCCGTTGCTGGCAGGAGTCGCGGCGGCCGCGAGGAGATGCAGCTCCAGGCGTCACTCGGCCTGGCATCGTTGATTACAAGCGGCCCATGCGATACGGCGGCCACGGCGTTGAACAGAAGCCTGGCCATCGCCAAAGCGCGTGGCGATCTCCTCAACGAGGTGCGGCTGCTCGGCCCATTGCATACCTACCACCGGCGCGCCGGCGATTTTAGGATTGCCCTGCAATATGCGCAGCGCAGTTCGGAGATTGCTCGCATGCTTGGCGACGCTGAAGCGATTGCAACGGCGCATGCGCTGTTGGGGATTTCACTCCACGTCATGGGCGATCTTCGTGGCGCCCGCATGGAACTGGAAGCAGCGCTCGCGCCTGGGCCGAGCTCCCCGACCAGCCGCACGATCTATTTCGGCTTTGACCATTATAGTTGGGCCGAGCTCGCCCTGACCACGACGCTGTGGCTGCAGGGCTACCCGGCGCTGGCGGCGGCGCGCGCCCGCCAGGCGATCAAAGATGGCGAGAGGATGCATCATCCGGTGTCGCTCGCCATCGTGCTCAATGCCATCGCGGTGCTGCTGTGGATCGGTGATCTCGACACCGCCGAGCAACACTTGGATTGGTTCATCGCCCGTGCGGAGTCGCAACACCTCAAGCCCTATTGCGATCTCGGCCACGGCCTCAAGGGCGAACTCGCCATCCGCCGCGGCAACGTCAATGCCGGCGTCGAAATCCTGCAGACCTGTCTGGAGACGCTCCATGCCGAGCGCTATGAGCGTCTTACCACGCGGTTCAACATCGTGCTCGCCTACGGATTCGCAGGCTGCAGCCGGTTCGTGGAAGGCGTGACATTGATGAACGAAACGATGCGGTTGATCGAAGCGAGGGGTGACATCACCTATCTGCCGGAGCTTCTGCGCCTGAAAGGCAGCATTCTTCTCAAAATGCCGAAGCCCCGCATCGCGGATGTGGAAAACTGCTTCACACAATCGCTTGAAATGAGCCGCGCCCATGGTTCGCGGACCTGGGAGCTGCGAACCGCTAGCGATCTCGCGGCGTTGTGGGCGGATCAGGGACGCTCCGACAAGGCACGGGCGTTGTTGTTGCCGGTCTTCGAGCGTTTCACCGAGGGTTCCGATACCGCCGACCTCAAGGCTGCCGAGCGTATGCTGGCGACGCTAGGCGAGCTGACGCCCTCGTAGATTTGGCACTCCGAAGACCTTCGCCGCAATATCCCTAAGGGACATTCCCGAAAAGTCCGGGCGCGTTTCCAGGAAGGAACGGCCCGGACTCTTTCTAAGCGGGGTTGCGAGTCGATGAGACCTGTGCAGCGGCCTCAACAGCCCGGAGGAAAAACCCCGATGAGGCAAATCGATATTTTGCCTCGAGCCGGCTTTCGGAGACGGGAGGGGGAATCCACCGCCGGCGAGCCAAATGTGCCATCGATTCGGAGGCTTCACTTCTCGAAAAGTGTCGCCGTTTTCCAATTCTTGTGCGCGTTACCTCTTGATCTGAATCGGTGGCGCGTGCTTCGCACTTTCGCTCAGGGGACTGCGCCCGAATTGCGTGACGCCTGATCGGGACCCTGCATCAATTCCATCCGTGCGGCAGAGATTGACGACGGCATGAGCGGCGCGCCGCGGCGTTGTTGCCGCCATTTTCTCCGCCGCGACGACGAGACAATGGCGCGCGATGGCGGCTCGCCCACCTTCCGAGCGGCGTCGATCAGCAGGCGAATCTGATAGCGAATGCGCGCATAAGCATCGACGTCGAAACGCGGTGCGGCCCATACCTTAAGCAAATCGATACGCAGCCATTCGAGCTCCCAACGGCAGGCCGCGCCGATTTGATCGTTGATCTTCTGCGTGCGCTTTTGAGCGATTTGCCGCATAGTCGTCTGCGTCTAATCAATGTCGAGTCGAGCGCCGGCAGAAACCGCCGCTGTCTGGTTTGACGACGTCTCTGAGCGCTGGAAAAGTGCGACTCTTCAGCCTGCACGATAAGGCTCCGCCGCGCGAGCGAATACCGCAAAAGTCGCATTTCTTCTGGAAAAATCGCACTAACCAGCTAACCCAAGCCGCCAGCGCGGCTATTCTTGTGTTCCTGCTATCGCGCAGGCTTGGGGGAGGGAGAGCGAATAAACTCATATGAGATACCGGGCGAAGCCACGCCCGCCAGGTGCCGGCTTTGCGGCGTCTGTCGCGTAACACCCGACAGGTTTGACCGGCGCTATTTTTGAGCGGTGGGCATCGACTCCACCGGCGGAAGCCACCTCATATCCATAACCTGCTGCTTCAACTCCTGATCGACATGGGGTTGGATTTCCTGTTGGAAGGCCTTCGCCAGGGTTTTGTATTCGTATTGGCAAGTGGGCGCCCGATTGGGCGGTAAGAAACCGTCCTTGGTCAGATCGGCGAAGGTCACAGGGTCGGCACCGTAAGCCAGGCACAGAAGGTTGTAGAAGCGTTCTTGTGGCTGACCGTGATTGCTCGCAAAACCGACCAGCTTTTCCCGTATCTCAGGATCCGTCCTGTAATCGGCAACAAAATCTTTCCAGGCCCAAGCCGCGCCGCCTATCCAGCGCCACGCCTGCTGCTGACCAAAAGCCAGCATGACATACGTCGCAAAATTATCTGCGGCGTCTTCCTCATGGCCAAATATCGGTATGTTGAAAATATCGAACATCGCGTGTCCGGTTTCATGGAGAACGAGCCACACGGCCTGCCCGATACGTGCGTCCATCGGCGTGATCCCGGATGGCGTCGTTTCCTTCGGCGCGGAGTCCGAAACGGTCTTCAAAAGCTCGTAACACATCGTCACGGTGGGCCCGGAATTTTCCCGTCTGTACCAGGCATTCATCACGCCGCATTCCGTTGTCTGAATATGCAAGTCTTCGGGTAAACGGAGTGGGCTTAAGATCTGCTGGATCTTCTCGAGGAACTGATGATCTTTCAGCCGGTCATAGATCTCCTTAAGATCGGGATTTCTCGGTGGATCGTAATGGATCTTAATTCGGCCAGGCTGATCAACTTGCGTGGCTGTCACGTAGACGTTGTTACCGGCTTGATTATGGGCGTCCGGTAAAACCAAGGGACTGGAGACGATGTAGAGTTTTTCTCGGGAACGGAAAACGATTGCGCCTGGTCCGAGATCGCGCGCCCCCAGCGCCTTGATCTGCACCGCTGCATCACCCTTGGCGCGACCTGGGGTGACGGTAAAATTCTTGCCGTCGATATATATACTGTCGTTGTTGGCAATCGTCCCTGATGGAACGGCTTGCGCCGCTGACGACAGCGCCTGCGGTTGCGGCAAGCCTTCCGGTGCACCAAAGGCTCCACTTGTTTGTGCCGGCGCCCGATTTAGCGGCAGCAGTCCTATGCCAAGGACCGCTATGATGAAGCCTGACGCTTTCCAACCGAAGTGGCTCATCGGCATCTCCTCAAATCCCGCGTGATGTCGGACTGGGACGTTGATCCACGGAAGATGGGCCGGCGAACCTAAGCCGCCCTCAGCTCTATCCGACCCACAAATATCGAAGCTAAGCGCTACTTCGTGCCGGCTGGCGTCCAATTCTCCTCGAATGCTTTTTTGAGCCGGTACTCGACGTAATCCGAATCGTAGATGATGGATGGCTGGCCTGCCGCCACACGAGCCGGATCGTAGGCGTAGTTGTTGGCCCACGGATTGGGATTGCGAACGGGATCGCCCTGCCGCGGATCGTAAGCGTAATTGGTGGCGGCGTTCTGATTGTAGCCGGCGCTGCCGCCGCCGCTCAGGCTCGGCCTGACGGCCTGCGGATCGTAAGCGTAATTGGTGGCGGCGTT
>Ga0335081_10000319_pt1 | contig 89418 bp, 93 predicted proteins | sample Lox_Sample_35_FD_206713 | JGI IMG/M metagenome (GOLD analysis project Ga0335081, IMG submission 206713) | Soil microbial communities from Loxahatchee National Wildlife Refuge, Florida, United States - Lox_Sample_3.5 | ecosystem: Environmental > Terrestrial > Soil > Wetlands | place: USA... | reverse complement strand
AGATGCTCTCGCAGCTCTGCTCTTTGGCTTTCAGAAGCGTGGATGTCAGGATCATGCCATCCATGAAGTCGTAGAAATCTCCTTGAGCCACGCCCGTAATACCCTTCGTTCTACGGACCGCTTCGGCATCAACCTGCATACTCGGGCATTCTTGGACGATGCCGTAGGCTACTCCTTTCAGGAACATTGCAGTGCGCGCGTCGGCATGGGCCACACAGACGGCAAGCAGGGTAAACAGCAGCGTAATTGCAATCCTGAACATAGTGTTTGATTGCCCTTGCGGCGCGCTTCGGGCATTGATCTAGGTCAAGGTGTGTCCTTCTCGCTGCCATCCACAGTCATTGCTACCCGAACAGCGCCCGGCGACCTCCGATGCCTTTTGCGAAACCCCCGTCCAAGCGCCCGATTACGGGTGCAGCTGATCCGGCGTCGAATATGGCCCAGCTTTCGCTCCCTGAGCTGCTGCGGCTGCTGCATTCGAGCGAGAATGGCCTGAGCGCTGCAGAGGCTGCGTCGGTCCTGGCGGCCGTCGGGCAGAATCGAATCGACACGGCCAAACGAAAGGGGTTGCTGCTCGCCTTTGTTGGGCGGTTCAGAAATCCATTGGTCTTGATTTTGCTGTTCGCGGCGGCCGTGTCCGCATTCACGGGCGACCTTCCGAGCTTTCTGATCATCGAAGTCATCGTGCTCATGTCCGTGATCCTCGACGTCACGCAAGAGCACCAAGCGCAGCGCGCCGCTGATAACCTGCGCAAGCAGGTCTCGCTATCGGCCAATGTGCTGCGCGACGGACGGCCGATTGAGATACCCGCAAGCGAGATCGTGCCGGGCGATGTCGTGTTCCTGGCGGCGGGCGACCTCGTGCCCGCTGACGCACGGCTCCTGGAAGCCCGTGACCTTCATGTCGACGAAGCTCTGCTTACCGGTGAAGCTTTTCCGGCCGAGAAGCATGCAGTGCCACCGAGCACCGAGATCGGGCCCGCCTCCGCTTTGCCGCCCAATCTCGTGTTCATGGGAAGCTCGATCGTGAGCGGGACTGCCAAAGTTCTGATCGTAACAACCGGGCACAACACTGAGCTCGGCTCGATCGCCGATACACTGCGTAAAAAGTCGCCTCCCACCCCTTTTGCCATCGGCATCCAGAACTTTGGGATGATGATCGTCCGGGCGACGGTGTTTCTCGTATTGTTCGTTGTTCTGATCAATGTTCTGTTACATCGGCCGCTTTTCGAATCATTCTTGTTTGCGCTGGCGCTCGCGGTCGGCCTTACACCCGAGCTTCTGCCGATGATCGTATCGGTCACGCTTTCGCACGGGTCGATACGCATGGCCGGAAAGCATGTGGTCGTAAAGCGTCAGTCAGCTATCGACGACCTCGGCAGCATGGACGTTTTTTGCAGTGACAAAACGGGGACGCTGACCGAGGCGCGGATCAAATTGGTTCGGGAAGTTGATCTTGCCGGGCAGGAAAGTGATCAAGTATTAAAGCTGGCGCTGCTGAACGCCGCTTTTGAGACCGGACTTAAGAGTCCGCTGGACGAAGCGATTCTCGACGCCAAGCGCATTGATCTGAGCGCTTGGCGGAGAATCGACGAGGTGCCGTTCGATTTCCAGCGACGCCGCGTTTCCATCCTCTGCGAGGGCGACGGCCGAAGGCTGATCATCGTCAAAGGTGCACCGGAAGATGTGCTGCGGCTTTCGGCGCGTTATGTGCAGGATGGGTCAGCTCCCCATCCGCTGGATTCCACAGCAGCTAAAAATGCAGAGGCGACGTTCAACGCGCTGGGTCGCGAGGGCTTTCGCGTTTTAGCTGTCGCCTGGCGAGAAGTCGAATTTGATCGTCAGACGGCGAGCTATGCCGACGAAGCCGATCTGACCTTTGCCGGATTTCTTGCTTTCCTTGACCCGCCGAAAGACGGGGCGCGGGAGGCCCTAGCCGCGCTCGCTGGTCTCGGTGTCACCGTGAAGGTGGTGACCGGCGACAACGAGCACGTCACCCGTCATGTTTGCAATCAGCTCGGCCTCGAAATCGAAGGTACTCTCACCGGCCCCGAGCTTGCCAACCTGAGCGACGAGGCGCTCGCGGCCAAAGTGGACCAAACGACGCTATTTTGCCGCGTCACGCCGCCGCAGAAATCCCGCATCATCTTGGCGTTGCGGCGCAGGGGCCACGTCGTCGGTTATATGGGCGACGGCATCAACGACGCACCTCCTCTGCATGTCTCGGATGTCGGCTTCTCGGTGGATACGGCCGTCGACGTGGCCAAGGAAGCTGCCGCTATCATCCTGCTGCGCAAGGAGCTGGGCGTTCTGGCGGAGGGTGTCCGCGAAGGGCGCCGGACCTTCGCAAATATTCTCAAATACATGATGATGGGAACAAGCTCGAATTTCGGTAACATGTTCTCTATGGCGGGGGGCGTTCTATTCCTACCTTTCCTGCCGATGCTGCCGACTCAAATTCTGCTAAACAATTTGCTGTACGACCTGTCGGAGACAGCGATCCCGCTCGACAACGTCAGCGACGAGACGTTAGCGCAGCCGCGGCACTGGAATCTCGAAACTGTCCGTAGGTTCATGTTGGTATTCGGACCGCTGAGCTCGGCGTTCGACTTCATTACGTTCGCGTTGCTGCTTTGGCTGTTTCAAGCAGACCCCGTCCTGTTTCATACCGGTTGGTTCGTTGAGTCGCTCTCGACGCAGGTTCTCGTGATCTTCATTATTCGCACGGCTCATCCTCTGCGCGATTGGCCCAGTCCGGTCCTGGTGGCAAGCTCGCTCTCAGCGTTGACCATAGCTGTCGCGTTTCCCTATTTGCCGTTTGCGTACTGGCTGGGATTCGTCCCGCTGCCGGCCGAAGTCCTTGGGCTGCTCGCGCTGGTTACTGCCGCCTACCTCATCACCGTCTATGCGGTAAAACGCTGGTTCTTCGCCAAATACAATTTGACCTGAAACGAAATTGGGCAAGGTTAAATAGGGGCCGAAGAAACCCGAAGGAAACTATTTGGGCTGCGCTATGACCCTAGTGCAGCGTCGGCGCAGCTTTAGCGTCGCCGCTCGCTGGTGTCCCGTTCGGAGCGCCGGATCCAGCTGCTGCCCGCCTTGACGTAGGTGCGCTTGACCGCGGCCCAGGCGATCCGATGCGCGGCCTCCTCCTGCCGAGCCTCACCCGCGTGGGCAGCGAAAGCGTGATTAAACGCCTCCCGATAAATGTCCTGCGCGTGAGGCGGCAAATGCGCACTGACCGACGAAGGTAGATCGAGATTGGTGCGATAGGGCATCGACTATCTTTCGAGTACGCCCGGACAGCGAGAGATCATCCGACGAGATGCTTCTCGATGTCCCGGATTGGGTGATTGGTGAGGTCTTTGTCGATCTCACCGACAATCCGGCGTCTGACGTCGTCATGAAACGCGTGTCGCAGCTCCGCCAGCGTTCGAGGCGGCGCGACAACGATGACGTCCTTGATGTCCTGAGACCGGACCAAGCGTTCCAAAGCGCCGGCGACATGGTCGGCGAAGCGATGCTTCTCCAGCTCGTGCCAATCGGTCGTCTCGACACCGCTGCGCAGGTTCGTTCCCGCACGCTTGAACGCACGGCCGGGACGATCGGTGCCCTGCTCGTGTGTCGGCGGATTGTCGTCGATAAAGACCTGCATGGTGGTCAGATTGGGAGACTTTTCGTCACCCTCATTGCGCAAGAACAGCGCCTTCCGGCCGTCGCCGACGAACACCACGGCGTGGTGGGGAATGCGAAACTTGGTCACGATCACCTCCGAAAATGCACTGCACATGAGCCGCCGCCACCGTTAGAGATGGGCCGTCTACGGCCGGTTGCCACCCGCAGCTTCGGATCACGCTGTCGATGGTAAAAGCATCCAAACAGGCGCCCGCATCTTACGCTTTGACCTGGATCAAGCGTGGCACGGCGGATATTGCAATCCGGCGATCTTGATTTAGATCATGGTGCCCGACGGTCACGGAACCGACATTACCATTTGCCATAAGTGCTAAGCGGGAATGTCATGGTCGAAGCGGCACAACGCTTGCCAACGATACAGGCCGGAGCGAAGGATGCGCCCGCGCCGCTCGTTCGCGCGCCGACGCCGGTTTCGCTCGCCACTGCACCAACAACTGCGCCGCCTCCAGGTGACGACCGCGACTCCTACTCCGTGACGGCCCTCGCCGACATCACCGACCGTTCGCTTCACGCCGCGATCGCCCGCCTCTCGGGCGGCGTGTCGCCGGCAGCGCTGGCGCAAGCCTATCTGGACTGGGCAACCCATCTGACGTTTGCGCCAGGCAAACGTACCCAGCTCGTCGACAAGGCGGTGCGCAAGGCGGTCCGCTTCGGCAACTATGCCTACCGCTGCGCCGCCGAAGGCGGCAACGCACAACCCTGCATCGAGCCGCTGCCGCAGGATCGGCGTTTCTCCGGCCTGGAATGGCAAAAATGGCCGTTCAACTTCCTGCATCAGGCCTTTCTGCTGCAGCAGCAGTGGTGGCACAACGCCACCACCGGCGTGCGCGGCGTCTCCAAGCAGCACGAGAAGATCGTCGCCTTCGTCGCGCGCCAAATCCTCGACATGATGGCGCCATCAAACTTTCCAGCGACCAATCCGGAAATCCTGTCACGCACGGTCGGCAGCGGTGGCCTCAATCTGATCAAGGGTTGGCAGAACTTCGTCGAAGACTGGGAGCGCGCGGTCAGCGGCAAGCGGCCGATCGGCACTGAACATTTCGTTGTCGGGCGCGACGTTGCGGTGACGCCGGGGAAGATCGTCTATCGCAATCATCTGATCGAGCTGATCCAGTATGCGCCGGCGACCGCCGCGGTGCGGCCCGAGCCGATCCTGATCGTGCCGGCCTGGATCATGAAATACTACATCCTCGATCTGTCGCCGCAAAATTCGCTGGTGAAATATCTCACCGAGCGCGGATTCACCATGTTCATGATCTCCTGGAAGAATCCCGGCCCGGAGGATCGCGATCTTGGTCTGGAGGACTATCGCACGCAGGGCATTATGAGCGCGCTGGATGCGGTCACTGCCATCGTGCCGGACCGCAAGGTGCATGCCGCCGGCTATTGCCTCGGCGGCACGCTGCTCGCGATCGCCGCGGCGGCGATGGCACGCGAGGACGACGATCGGTTTGCCACGTTGACATTGCTTGCGGCGCAAACCGACTTTACCGAAGCCGGCGAGCTGACGCTGTTCATCGACGAGAGCCAGCTCGCTTACCTCGAAGACATGATGTGGGAGCAGGGCTTTCTCGACAGCCGTCAGATGGCCGGCGCGTTTCAGATGCTGCGCTCCAACGACCTGGTCTGGTCGCGCATCGTCCACGACTACTTGCTCGGCGGCCGCCAGGCGATGACCGACCTGATGGCGTGGAATGCCAATGCAACGCGACTGCCTTACCGCATGCACTCGCAATATCTGCGTAAGCTGTTCCTCGACAACGACCTCGCCGAAGGCCGCTTCGAGGCCGGCGGCGGACCGGTCAGCCTGACCGATATCCGCGCGCCGATCTTCGCCGTCGGCACCGAGTACGATCACGTGGCGCCATGGCGCTCGACCTACAAGATCAACCTGCAGGCCGAAACCGAAGTGACATACCTGCTGGCAAGCGGCGGGCACAATGTCGGCATCGTGGCGGAGCCGGGCCATCCCGAGCACGGCTACCGCATCGGCCACAAGACCTCGGACGGTCGTTATCACGACCCGGACTGGTTCGTGCAGGAGGCGCGGCGCAAGAGTGGCTCGTGGTGGCCGGAATGGAGCGCTTGGCTCAGCGAGCGTTCCAGCGCGCCTGTTGTGCCGCCGCCGCTCGGCGCCGCGCAGACGGGATTGCCGCTGCTCGGCGACGCCCCCGGCACTTATGTCTTTCAGCAGTGAGCGTATTGGATTTGATGACGCGCCGGTGTGGCGGCAAGCCAGCGCACGATATACGGCCACACTTCCTCGAGGATCCGCTTGCCCATGAACAGACCCAAATGGCGGCACGGTGCGATGGTCTTGCCGATGCCGTGTGCGGCGCTCCCGACGAGGCGCTCGACTGCGAACAATTGCGGCGGCGCCACCAGTTCGTCGTCGCGCGCCGCCAGCAGGAATACCGGCGCACGCACCGTGGCGAGGTCGACTTTCTGACCCAAGGCAACGAAGCTACCGGTCGCGATCTCGTTGCGCTTATAGATCTTGTCGACGACGTCGAGAAAGTAGGCACCCGGCAAGTCGACCGTCCACGCATACCAGTCGCGGAATCGCGCCTCCAGCCGGCCGAACTCGGCAGCATCCATCGGCTGCTCGATCTGCAATGCCTGGCGAATGTCGTCGGCGCCGACCGCTTGCGGTCCCCAGAATTTCAAAACTTTGCGCCCCGGCACAAGCCCATCGCCGAGCCGCACCAGCTCGCGGAATATCGCGACCGGACTATCTTCGGCCAAAACCGACAGTGCCGAACGTGCCGCCGTTATATCGATCGGCGCGCCGGCCAGCACCAGTTTGCGCACCTTTGCCGGAAACCGCGCGGCATAGACGAGCGCGAGCCAGCCGCCTTGGCACAGACCGATGAGATCAATCGGCGTACCGACCGCGTCGACCAGTACATTAAGATCGCCGAGATAGTCATCGATGCCGAGGAAGCGCATGTCGGCGCTGGCCGTGCGCCAATCGACAACGTAGAGCCGTTGCAGGCCGGCGCCGCGCAGCGCCGCGACAAGGCTGTGGCCCGGCGCGAGATCGGTCATGACCGCGCCGTGCAGCGCATAAGGCGCGCAGACCAGCACCGGTGTTCCTTCGCTGCCGGTCGTGAAGTCGCGCAAACATGCGGTTTTGAGCTCGAGCGCGACCCCGTGCGACGTTGTCCATTGCGGCTCCGCCGCCGGCGGGCCATCGAGCCCGACAGCAAAATCGGTGAACTGCTTGGCCGCCAACGCGGCCATTTCGCTGACCGAGGCCGCGGCAAAGGCGGGCCAGAGAAATGCGGGGTTGGATGTGTGGCGACCGGCCGGCTCGTACATCAGATCCACCAGGCAAGAATAAATAGCATCTTGCCTTTGCCGCACCGCCACCTTGATCTGGATCAAGCGCGCGAACGTTGGGGTTTGCTATGCTATTTTTTTATCAGGGCACCAGAACTGCCGCGCCTTCCAGGCGGCCGCTGCGCAGATCGGACAGTGCGTCGTTGGCTCTGAGCAGCGGATAGGGCGTAGTCTGCGTCACGATGCCGGCCCGCGGCACGATCTCGAAAAATTCCTCGCCGTCCCTTCTGGTGAGATTGGCGACGGAAACTAGCTCACGCTCTTCCCATAAGATGCTGTAGGGGAAACTCGGGATATCGCTCATATGGATGCCGGCGCACACCACGCGGCCGCCTTTGCGCGCAGCGCGCAGCGCCGCCGGCACCAGCGCCCCGACCGGCGCATAGATGATGGCGCAGTCGAGTTGTTCCGGCGGCGGCTCGTCCGAGTTTCCGGCCCAGCAGGCGCCGAGCCTTTTCGCAAATGCCTGGCCGGCCGCATCACCCGATCTGGTGAAGGCGAACACGTTGCGGCCCTGCCAGCGCGCCACCTGCGCGATGATATGGGCGGCGGCGCCGAACCCGTAGAGCCCGATGTTCTTGCCGTCGCCCGCCAATTTCAGCGAGCGCCAGCCGATCAGGCCCGCGCACAACAAGGGCGCCGCCGCCACGTCGTCACCGGTCTCCGACAAGGAAAAGACGTAAGCCACATCGGCGATGACATGGCTCGCGTAGCCGCCGTCGCGGGTATAGCCGGTGAATTTAGGATTATCGCAGAGGTTCTCCTTGCCCTCGCGGCAGAAGCGGCAATGACCGCAGGTCTGTCCGAGCCACGGAATACCGACCCGCATGCCGATCGCAAGCCGACCGGCATTGCGGCCGACCTGGTCGATGCGTCCGACGATTTCATGGCCGGGGACGATTGGCAGTTTCGGATTTGGCAATTCGCCGTCGACCACATGCAGATCGGTGCGGCAGACGCCGCACGCGCTCACACGGACGCGCACCTCGCCGTCGGACGGCAACGGATCGGGCCGCTCGACAAGATTCAAGAGCTCACCCGGCCGTTCCAGCACCATAGCCCGCATGATGATCTTCCGGTGCGCAGCGATGCCGCGTCGCTTTCTACTTGCGCAGGCTCAGAATGTAAGCCGTGACCTCGCTGACCTGGAAGTCTGCCAAAAGGGGATTCGGCATGCCCTTCTCCGTCTTAAGATCCCGGTGCGTCGTGGTCAGGAATTTTCGTAAATAATCGGCGTCGACATCCTTGCGCTGCGCGATCGCTTCGAATGGTGGCGCCGGCGGCCGCAGCAGCGGCAGGTGCTCTTGGTCGGGCGCCGCCAAATGACAGATCGAGCAGACCTCAACTGCCAAATGATGACCTCTGCTCACCGCGTCGGCAGCCGTGCTTTGCTGGCTGCGGGCCAACTGGCCGGTTGCCAAGCCGAGAAGCACCCCCGCCGACAGAGCCCACGTCGCCAATTTCAAAGACCTTTGCATTTACCACCTCCAGCCCCTACAGCAATCGGCCCAACAACCACCGCAGCGGGGCGCTTATTCGCGCATCTGAGCATTCCTCAGCTCCGCCTCTTCTTTTGATAACAGCGCCTTGATCGAGCGGCGCTGCGCTCATCGAGTGTCCAGCCCGGCAGGCCGCGCGGGGCAACGGTCTGATTTTCGCGCATCATGGACGCTTAAGGCTGAGGATGTACGCAACCACATTGTTTGTATCGGCGCTCGAAAGGATGAAATTGGGCATCTTCTCGTGATTCGAGTGCAAGAACACTTTCAAAGACAATTCTGTGGTGGAGGGTAGATTGGCGATGTCCTCAAACTTGGGCCCCAGAGCGACCCTCGGAGGCATCCCCGCACCAACCTCGTGGCAATTGCGGCATATCGCTGTCGCCACCCGGAGGCCGGGCGACGTGTTGCTTTCAAAAGATTGGCCGAACACTGAACCTTGCCCGATTAATATCACCACGGCTACGGTAAATGTAAGTAAACGCGCAGACGAGGTAGATTGCGATATTAAGGCTGTCCGCGCTTCGTATTTGAATCTATTCCGCATCGGCTCGCTGCATCGCGCTCCCCACCGCATCGTTGTAGCCCTGATACGCCGCACGGGCGAGGACATGCTGCCGCGCGGTCGAATGGCGCGGTGGATATGGGTTGCCAATCTCATGGCCATGGCAATAGTCTGCCGTAGCGCAGCCTCTTAGTGGGAGACATGTCTAGTTCGGTATTCGTCCCAGGCGAAACATGCTGCGAAGCGTAGGCATCGCATCGCGTTCTCCATCGCACGTTAGATTACTCGTGGCGGCGAAGCCGAGAATTGATTTGGGTCAAGATATCGCTGCATTAACCTACATTGCTGCAATGACGCCGGAAAAAGAAGGCGATCGTCGCGCTGGCACGGCCGCTCGAAGCTGGCAGTGTCCGCCCGCGCTGCGATGCCAACTCGGCACTGTCAAGCGCCTGACGGCGGGCCATAAAGCACACCGGCGCGCTGTACGTAGGCCGTTACGATGGCCGCGGCGCGGTCAGAAAACGACGCATCCATCAGCGCCTGCAGCAGGCGCGATCTGAACTCGAAGTCGACGGCATACGCGACGTCGATCCCGCCCACTGGCAGCGCTTGGAAAGTCCATCGCTGTTCGAATTTGACAAAGGTCGGATCGGTGCTGGTGATAGAGAGCTTGTGCGGCCGATCCAGCGTCGCGATTGTCGAGAATTGTTTGCGAAGCGGCCCTATTCCGACGGTCAAGTCGGTCCAGATGTTGCGCTCGGTCCGACGACGCACGCGCGTGGCGATCACCCACGGGATGAATTCGGGATATCGCTCGACGTCGACGACGAGGTCGAATAATTGGGCCGCCGTGTAGCCGAGCTGACGCCGTTGCACGTAGCGCGACATGGGATAGCACGATTAGAAGATTGTACGGGGTACCTCAACCGGCACGGCAGCGACACCGTCATCACGTACGACAATTGTCACGCCAGTTCCGCCCGAGAGTCGCTCACGCAGAACGGTGACGCGGCGCAATGAGCGCAGCGCCCTGATGGCACGGTTTTTGGATTGAGACGAGGCTCCGCGCCCGGTGCGCAGAGCATATTCGCCATAATGCAGTATCCCGTTGCCGCGAACCTTTCATTGTCACGTAAATGCCGCTTGCCGGGCCGCCGCACGTTCGGCGCGCAGCCAGTCGTACCAATCCCGCATTCCCTCGCCACTGCGGGCCGAAACCTGAAGAATAGGCGCTTCGGCATTAACTTGCTTGATATTCGCCACCGCGTCAGCGATGTCGAAGTCGACATGAGGCAACAGATCGATCTTGCTGATCAGCACGATACCGGCGGCGCGGAAAATATGGGGATATTTGACCGGCTTGTCTTCGCCGTCGGTGACTGGAAAAATCACCGCCTTGGCGCGTTCGCCGAGATCGAACAGCGCCGGGCAGACAAGATTGCCGACATTCTCGATTAGCACCGTCGCACCCAGGGAGGGTTTGAGCGCGGATAGCGCCCGGCTGACCATTTCCGCGTCGAGATGGCAACCGGTGCCGGTGTTGACCTGCACCGCGGCAGCACCGGCGTTGCGGATGCGTTCACCATCGTGCGCGGTCGCTTGATCGCCTTCGATCACATAAATCGGCAGTTCGCCAGCGAGATCGCGGATCGTGCCTTCGAGCAAGGTGGTCTTGCCAGCGCCCGGCGAGCTGATGAGGTTGAGCGCGAGAATTTCGCGGCCCGCAAACCAGGCGCGGTTTTTCGCAGCCAACCCATCGTTCTTCGCAAGAATTCGCGCCTCGACGTCGACAATATTAACGGTCGGACCGTGCTCATGCGTATGGTCATGACCGGCGTCGGCGTGGCTGTTGTGATGATGGTGGTGCTGGTGCCCATGGTGATGATGATCATTGTCATGATCCGACGCGTGGCGGAGGCCGATTGTCGTCGTCGCACCGGTCTGCAAATCGAGCATCGTTGTCTTATCGCCTTGGCATCCGCAATTGGCGCACATTAGCTGACCTCTTCGAGTTCGATCGATTTGACGTTCAGCTCCTCGCCCTTGAGCCGTTTGAAGCGAAATGAGCCGCAGGAACAGATCGTCAGCAGCGATGGCGTCGGGAATTCGGCGCCGCAGCGCTCGCAACGGGCCAGCGCCGCGATCTCGCGGATTTCCAGGTTGGCCTGCGCGGCGGCCGTGCCCTTGGCGGCCTCGGGAAACCAGAACGCGACAGAGTCGGCCACCACGCCCGACAACTCGCCGATCTCGACGGTAACGCGATGCACGCGCCGTCCTTTCGCGTTCGCCGCCACCACCTCGACGATACTGCACGCGATGGAAAGTTCGTGCATGACATCCTTCAACAGATCCGCGGCAACTGCTCGCCGACCAGCATGTCAACGACGCGCCGCCCGCCGAGCACCGTGCGCATGGCAACCCGCCCCGCCTCGCCGTGAATGACCCGCCCAATGACGCTTGCATCGGCGCCGAGTGGATGGGCCCGCATGGCGGCGAGCGCATCAGGCGCCTCTTCCGGCGGTACGATGGCGACTATTTTTCCCTCGTTGGCGAGATAGAGCGGATCAAGCCCCAGGATTTCGCAAAAGCCACGCACCTCTTCGCGCAGCGGCGTCGCCGCCTCGTCAATCTCGATCTCGACCCGGGAAGCTTCGGCGATTTCGTTGAGCACGGTCGCGACACCGCCACGAGTCGGGTCGCGCAGGAAGCGCGTATCGGGCGCGCGTGCCAATACCTCGGTGATCAAATCATGCAGCGGCGCACAGTCGCTCTCGATCGGCGTCTGCAGCGCCAGATCGCCGCGCGCGCACAGAATGGCGGCACCATGATCGCCGAGAACGCCATTGACGATGACCGCGTCGCCGGGCTGCGCCCGGTGGGCGCCGAGATCGATATCGGCGCGGATCGTTCCGATCCCGGTCGTGACAATGAACATCTTATCGCAGGCGCCCCTGTTCACGACCTTGGTGTCGCCGGTGACGATCGCCACGCCCGCCTCGCGCGCTGCCTGCGCCATCGAGCCGGCGATCCGGCGCAACAGATCGATCGGCACGCCCTCCTCGACGATAACCGCGCAGGACAGATAGCGCGGCACGGCGCCGCCGACGGCAAGATCGTTGACGGTGCCGCACACCGCGAGCTTGCCGATATCGCCGCCTGGAAAGATCAGGGGATCGACGACGAAAGAATCGGTGGTGAACGCCAATCGGTCGCCGTGCCCGGCGAGCGCAGCAAGCTCGAGCCGCGCCTGATCGTCGAGCGGCGCGAGCAGCGGGTTGTCGAACGCCGCGACGAACACATCATCGATCAAATCCTTCATCGCCTTGCCGCCGCCGCCATGGGCCAAAGTCACAGTCGGCACGTGCACCTTGCCGCGCGGTCTTTTTTGCATGAATGAAGCGACATTCATACGGCACCAACCCGAACTGAGGTTTCGCTGCGCCGCTTCACGCCGCCATATTGATAGTATGCGGCGCAGGCGCCTTCGGACGAAACCATCAGCGCGCCGAGCGGCGTCTCCGGCGTACACGCCGAACCGAACACCTTGCACTGCCACGGCTTGAGCACGCCTTTGAGCACCTCGCCGCATTGGCATGACTTCGGGTCGGCGATCTTCACGTTGGGCACCGCAAAGCGACGCTCGGCGTCGAAGTGCGCGTAGGCATCGCGTATTTTTACGCCGGAATGATCGATCGAGCCGAGCCCGCGCCACTCGAAGAATTCGCGCAACTCGTAGACGCGGCCGACCGCGCTCAGCGCCGCGGCATTGCCCGCATCGGGCACAATACGCGCGTATTGATTTTCGATCTCGCAACGGCCTTCCTTGATCTGCTTGAGTACCATCCAGATCGATTGCAGCACGTCGAGCGGCTCAAAGCCTGCGATCACCATGGGCTTTCGGTAGAACCGGGCGATGAATTCGTATGGTCCGGTACCGATCACCATGGACACATGGCCGGGGCCAAGAAAGCCATTGAGCTGCAAATCCGGGCTGTCGAGGATTGCCTTGATGGTCGGCACGATGGTGATGTGATTGCAAAATACCGAAAAATTCTTGACGCCTTCGCGCTCGGCCTGCAGCACGGTGAGCGCCGTCGACGGCATGGTGGTCTCGAAACCGATGGCGAAGAACACCACCTCGCGATCCGGATTGCGCCGCGCCAGGTCCAGCGCGTCCATGGGCGAATAGACCATGCGCACGTCGGCGCCATCGGCCTTGGCCTGCAGCAGGCTCTTTTTCGAGCCCGGCACCCGCATGGCGTCACCGAAGGTCGTGAAAATCACGCCGGGCCGCTCGGCAATGGCGACGCAATCGTCGACTCGGCCCATCGGTAAGACGCAGACCGGACAGCCCGGCCCGTGCACCAGTTCGATTGACTTCGGCAGCATCCCTTCGATGCCGTAGCGGAAGATCGAATGGGTATGGCCGCCGCACACTTCCATGATCTGGATTGGCCGACCGTCGGCGCGGTCAATGCCGGCGGCGAGCGCCTCGATCTCCCGCCGTAATATTTCGGCCTTGGCGCGGTCGCGATATTCGTCGACGTATTTCATGCCGCGGCATCCTTGGCCGTTGCCGAGCCGCGGTGATCAGCGAGGATGGTGTGCAACAGATCCCAAAGGATGTGATAGGCGGCGACGTGACACTCCTGGATGCGGTGGATCGACGTGGTCGGCACCACAAGGCAGTAATCGCAGACACCGGCCGATTTCATCTTGCCACCGTCACCGCCGGTGAGCCCGATGGTGACGAGGCTCATCTCCTTGGCCTTGGCAAAGGCGGCGATCAGGTTAGACGAGTTGCCGCTCGTTGAAATGCCGATCAGGCCGTCGCCCGCCCTCGCCTGCGCGATGATCTGGCGCACGAAGACGTGCTCGAAGCCGACATCGTTGCCCACCGCGGAAATCATGGCCAGATCGGCAACGAGATTGATGGCAGCAAGAGCCGGGCGGCCGGCGGTGATGGGATGAACGAACTCAACAGCGATGTGCGAGGCGTCGCAGCTCGAGCCGCCGTTGCCCATGGAGAACAGGCGGCCGCCACGGCGATAAACTTCGGCAAGTGCATTAGCGGCTGCAACCAAGACGTCGGCCTGCTCGGCGAAGAAGCGCGCGTTGGTATCGCGCGAGTCTCGCGCTTTTTCCTCTACCGAGTGGCGCAGCGCCGCCTTCAGCGATGCAGCATCCTGCCCCTTGCCGTGCAGGAAGGGATAGAGCGCCTCAAGCTCACTGGCCGTGCTCATGACGAAGCCTCCGTTGCGATACCGGCGCGTTCGGCAACGGCCGCGTCCATGCTTTCCAGTTCGGCCTGCACCTCGCCGAGTTCGGTGAGAATGCGCAGCGTCTCTGCCGCCTCCTCGGCATCAATGCGGCTCATGGCGAATCCGACATGGACCAGCACCCAATCGCCAACGCAACCCTGAGCGGGATGCTGGTCGTCGACGATGCAGTTGATATTGATCAGCCGTCGCACGCCGCAAACGTCGACTGTCGCCAGCATGTTTTCGACATCGTCTATTCTGACAATGCGGCCTGGAATGCCGAGGCACATGGCTCTGCCCTTTCGTTGTTGTCGCTTCGCAAGAGGCGCGCTGCCGAGATAGCCGCTTGGCCAAGCGACAGCCCGCCGTCATTGGCGGGCACTTCGGCGTGACTGAGAACGACAAATTTGGCGGCGCGCAATTGTGCGGTCACGCGCTCGAATAGAATGCGATTCTGGAAGCAGCCGCCGGACAGCGCCGCATCGCCGAACTGCGGCGTATGGCTGTCGCGCCGCGCCAAGCGCCGTACCGTCTGGACGACGGCGCTAGCCAAGCCTTCATGGAAGCGCAACGCCATCGTCGAAGCGGCGACGCCATTGGCGAGATCGGCAAGGAGCGCATTCCACATCGGCGCAGAATCGATATTGATGAGGCCACCGGGCTCCCGCGAAATTGCAAATGGATAGGCATGCGCTTCAGCGACGGAACTTGGCGCGGCGCTTGCCGCCAGCGCCTCAAGCCGCATCGGGGCTTCGCCTTCATAGGCTTGGCGCTCGCGGCACGCGTTCAACGCGGCAGCGACGGCATCGAACAACCGCCCGCATGACGATGACAGGGGCGAGTTCACACCCTTGGCCATCATGCCGTCGAGCACGGCGCGCGGCTTGGCGTTCAAATATTTATACAGATCGAGCCCGCCGTATCGCGCAGTCAACGCCTGCCAGCCGATGCTTTGCATCAGATGAGCATACAGGTTGCGCCACGGCTCCCGCACCGCTTGGGCGCCACCAGGCATGGCCACCGGCTTGAACCGAGCCAGACGCCGATACGCGCGATAGTCGGCGAGCAGAAACTCGCCGCCCCAGATGGTGCCGTCGTCGCCGAAGCCGAGCCCATCGAGCACAACGCCGAGCACTGCGGGCGCGTCGATGGCGCGGCCGTTCTCGGCAAGGCAGGCGGCCACGTGTGCGTGATGGTGCTGCACCTCGATGAGCGGCAATGCGTTCGTCTCGGCTTCAGTGCGGCCCAATTTCGTCGACACATACTCGGGGTGGCGGTCGACCGCGACGGCCTCCGCTCGATGCCCAAAAATCTTGCGATAAAGCGCGAGATTCTTTCGATAGTCGTCAAAGATGGCGACGTTCTCGAGATCACCTTGATGCTGCGACAGGAGCGCTTGGCCACCCTTCAGCAGGCAGAATGTCGCCTTGAGCTCTCCGCCCATCGCGACAATGGCTGGCGCGCTATCAAATCCGGCTGGCAATCGGATCGGGCTCGGCGCAAATCCGCGGGCACGGCGCAGCAGGCGGCATTTGCCATCCATGATGCGAACGACGGAATCGTCGACCCGATTGGCAATTTCGCGATCGTGGACCAGCGCGAAGGCGGCGATGCCGGCGAGCCGCTCGCGCGCTTCACCATCTTCAGTGATCGGCGGTTCGTCGGAAATATTGCCGCTCGTCATCACCAGTGGGCCATCGATCTCCTGCAGCAGCAAAAGATGCAACGGGGTCGTCGGCAGCATGAAGCCGAGCGTATCGAGGCCCGGCACCACCGGCTCGGGCAGCCGTTGCGCTCCGGTGGCGTCGAGCAAAACAATGGGACCTTGCACGCCGGCGAGGCAGCGCGCTTCTTCGGCGCTGAGCATGCAGTAGCGGCGAATAACACTAAGGTCGCGCGCCATCAATGCGAACGGCTTTGCTTCGCGTCGCTTTAACCGGCGTAGTCGACCGACCGCTTCGGCGTTCTCCGCGTCGCAGGCAAGATGATAGCCGCCCAATCCTTTGACAGCGAGGATAGCACCGTCACCAATGAGTTTTGCGGCAAGGGCGACGCAGTCCATCCTCTCCTTTGCGGGCAGGGCCGCATCGCCCCAGGCGATCAGCGACGCGACTGGGCCGCAGTTCGGGCAGGCAATTGCTTCGGCATGAAAGCGCCGGTCGTTTGCATCGCCATATTCGATCGCGCAATCGGCGCACAGCGCGAACGGCACCATGGTTGTCGCGGCCCGATCGTAAGGAATGCTGCGCACGATGCTGAGCCGCGGCCCGCAATGGGTGCAACTCGTGAACGGATAGCGGTAATGCCGGTTGCCGCGATCGCGCAGTTCAGTGGCGCAGGCGGCGCAGATGACGGCGTCGGGCGCGATTTCGGTGTGGGCCTCGCCGCCAAAACTATCGGCAATCCGGAATTCGCCCGACAGTTCGCCGGCAAAATGTCGGGTCTCGATGGCATCAACGCGGGCCAGCGGTGGCAGTTCCTGCGTGATGCCTGCGACAAACGCTGTGAGGCGCGACTGCTCACCGCCGATGCGCAGCAACACGCCTTCGCCATCGTTGTGCACTTCGCCGGCAAGTCCGAGTTCGCGCGCCATGCGCCAAAGCACCGGCCGAAACCCTACGCCCTGCACACGTCCGCGCACGCGAACTTCAAGCGCTTGGAATGGCTCCGGAGCGAGCGCACTCATGGCATCACCGGCCGGCCTCACACGCGTAGACTATCGGCTCGCAAGATATAGCGAAATGCCCCATTGCGTCCATCGTAGGCGACCAAGCGTCCTGCCACGCAACGTTCTTCGGCACTGCAACAACCCGCATCTGCGGTTGCGCTCCGCACGCGCGTGTGACGCGGCCATGACATGCGTCTCAAGCCGCTGAAGCGCATGTTAAATATCGCAGCAGCCGGCAAAATTGATTTAGGTCAATGCGCGAGCGCAGTGTCGCGACTGAATTCTGCCGCGCGCAAAAAACATACATAAACGGGAGTCAGTGGTGAGGAAAACGATTGATTCCGCCGTTGTGCGTAGTACGCTCGCCTTGCCCCCGAACTTCTATTCTGTGACTTCGCCACGAAAAATCGTTAGCGGAGGTAACCAATGTTCGGCGCCAGCCTCAAAGAAGAACTTGAACAGCGCGGCATTTCTCGCCGCGAATTTTTAGGCTTCTGCGCATCGATGGCAACGGTCTTGGGCCTGCCGGACAGCGCCGGTCGCGCCATCGCGCAAGCCGTGGAGAAAGAAGCCAAACCGATCCTCGTCTGGCTCGAATTCCAGGATTGCGCCGGCAACACCGAGTCGTTCTTGCGCGCGACCCACCCAACGGTCGCAGATCTCATCCTGGATATGATTTCGCTCAATTATCACGAAACCATCATGGCTGCGGCCGGTAGCCAAGCCGAGGACGCGCTCAAGCAGACGGTGCGCGACAACGCCGGCAAATACATCGCGCTTGTCGAAGGTTCGATTCCGACCGGCGCCGACGGTGCCTATTGCACGATCGGCGGCCGCTCCGCGCTCGACATCGCGCGCGAGGTTTGCGGCAGTGCGGCGGCGACCATCGCGGTCGGCACCTGCGCGGCGTTTGGCGGCATCCCTGCGGCAGGTCCCAATCCGACCGGCGCCTTGTCGGTGGCCGACGCGGTGCCCGGCGTTAAGAACCTCATCAACATGTCAGCGTGCCCGGCAAACGCCGAAAACATCACCGCCCTCATAGTCTATTACCTGACCTTGAAGAAGTGGCCGCCGCTCGACCGCTATCGGCGTCCGATGTTCGCCTACGGCAAAACCATTCACGACAATTGCGAGCGGCGCGCCCATTTCGATGCCGGCCAATATGTCGAAGCCTGGGGAGATGAGGCGCACCGCCACGGCCATTGCCTCTACAAGATGGGCTGCAAGGGCCCCGCTGCGTCGCAGAACTGCCCGGTTGTGAAATGGAACGAAGGCACCAATTGGCCGATCGGCTGCGGCCATCCCTGCATCGGCTGCGCCGAGCCGAATTTCTGGGACACCATGACGCCGTTCTACGAACGGCTGCCTAATGTGACCGGCTTCAGTGTCGGCACGTGGGTCGATCCGGTGGGCATGAGTCTCGCCGCGTTGACGGGAGCGGCGGTGGTTGCCCATGGCGTCGGCCAGGCCGTCCGCCAGCACCGAGCCGCTAAATCGCCGGGGAAGGATAGCGGATCGGAGGCCAAGTCATGACGCATATCGTGGTCGATCCGGTCACTCGGATCGAAGGCCATCTCCGCGTCGAAGCCGAAGTTGATGGCGGCAAAGTCACTCAGGCGTGGTCGTCGTCTACCATGTTTCGCGGCATCGAGATTATCCTGCGGGGCCGCGATCCGCGCGATGCCTGGGCGTTCGCTCAGCGAATCTGCGGCGTCTGCACCACGGTGCACGCCATTGCCTCGATCCGCGCCGTCGAAAAGGCCGTCGGCGCTGTCCCGCCGCCGAATGCGCGACTGCTACGCAACATCATCATGTCGGCGCAAAATGTGCAGGATCACGTCGTCCATTTCTATCATCTGCACGCGCTCGACTGGGTCGACATCGTCAGCGCGCTCAGCGCCGATCCGGCCAGGACCGCGACGCTGGCACAATCGATCTCGGACTGGCCATTGTCGAGTGCGACCTACTTCGCCGGCGTGCAGGGCCGGGTCAAAGCCTTCGTCGAGCGCGGCCAGCTCGGCCCGTTTGCCAACGCCTATTGGGGACACCCCGCCTACAAGCTGCCGCCCGAGGCCAATCTCATGGCGGTCGCCCATTATCTGGAGGCGCTCGACTGGCAGCGCCGCTTCATCCGCATCCACGCCATTCTGGGCGGAAAAAATCCGCACCTGCAGAGTTTTCTGGTCGGTGGCATGGCGACCCCGGTCGATCCGGACTCGCAGAACTCGCTCAACATGGACACCATCGCCGCACTCACCAAATTGGTGGCCGATGGCCGCGACTTCGTTTCTCGCGTCTATATCCCTGACGTGCTCGCTGTCGCCTCGTTCTACAAGGACTGGGCGGGAATCGGTGCCGGCGTCGGCAACTACATGTGCTACGGCGAATATCCGCTCGACGACTCGCAAAATCCGCAGCTCTTGATACCGCCCGGCATCATCCATGGCCGCGACTTGACCAAGATCGATCCGATCGATCAAGCCAAGGTCACCGAACAGATCGCGCACTCCTGGTACGACTATTCGGGCGGCAATGACGCGGCGCTTAATCCATTCAAGGGCGAGACCACTCCGCACTATACCGGACCGAAGCCGCCCTACGAGCGGCTCGACGTCGCGCAGAAATATTCATGGCTGAAATCGCCGCGCTACGACGGCCAGGCCATGGAAGTCGGACCGCTGGCGCGCATGCTGGTGGCCTATGCGTCGGGTCAACCGCGCGTCAAGGAGCTGGTCGGAAAGGTCTTGTCGAGCCTTGGGGTCGGGCCCGAGGCATTATTCTCCACACTGGGCCGGATCGCGGCGCGCGCCGTGGAGGCACTGTTCTTGGTCGAGTCGATGGAGCTGTGGGTGCAGGGCCTCGCCGATAACATGGCGCGCCGCGACTACCGCATCCAGGACAATTCGAAATGGGAGCCGAGCAGCTGGCCGAGCGACGGCCTGGGCTATGGCTTCCACGAAGCCCCGCGCGGCTCGCTCGGTCATTGGGTCCACATCAATGACGGCAAGATCGCAAACTATCAATGCGTGGTGCCGAGTACCTGGAATGCCGGACCGCGCGACGCTAAGGGGCAGCCCGGCCCGTATGAGGCGGCGCTGGTCGGCACGCCGGTCGCCAAGGCCGAACAGCCGCTGGAAATCCTGCGCACGCTGCACTCCTTCGATCCGTGCATGGCCTGCGGCGTCCATGTGGTCGACGCAACGAAGCGCGAACTGGCTCGTATCCGGGTAGCGTGAGTGTCATGGCCCATTCGAGCAGCTCATCCGCTAATCTCGCACGCGTCTACGTCTGGGAAGCACCGGTACGCCTGACGCACTGGGTGCTGTTTTTCGGCATCATCATTCTTTCCGTGACCGGCTATTACATCGGCCATCCCTTCATCAGCATGCCCGATCCAGCAAAGGATCATTTCGTTATGGGGACGATGCGCGCCATTCACCTCTACACTGCAATTTTCTTTGGACTGGCGGTACTGGTGCGCATCTATTGGTTCTTCGTCGGCAATAAATATGCGAGCCTCACCCAATTCATCCCATTATCGCGTCGCCGTTGGAGCAATCTCTGGGACTCCTTTCTGTTCTTCGCCTTCGTTCGGCGCAAGCCGGAGCGGTACGAAGGCCATGACGCCTTCGCTGGCGCGGCTTACGCCGGCTTTTTCGCGCTCTATCTTCTACTCATCGGAACTGGTCTTGCCCTATACACGGTGATCGCCGCGCCGAGTTCGCCGTTTCAGCTGTTCGGATTTCTCGTGCCGCTGTTCGGCGGCTTGCAATACGCCCGGCTGATCCACCACATCGCCATGTGGCTGGTGATCATTCTCGCCATCGTCCATATCTACTCGGTGTTTCTCTGGTCGTTTGTCGAGAAGGCCGGTGAGGTCGATTCAATATTTTCCGGCTACAAATTCTTTCCTCGGCAAGACGCAGGCGAATCGTGAGCGGCGATCAAACGCTACAAACGGAAGATGAATGCCGCATCGGCGTGCTCGTGCTAGGCTTGGGCAACGTGCTGCTCGGCGACGATGGCCTGGGTGCCGCCGTCGTGGCACGCCTGGAGCGCGAATACTTCGTGCCGCCAGGCGTCCGTCTAATAGATGGCGGCACACTCGGCCTGTCGCTGCTCGGCCTGCTCGCCGAATCCGATCACGTGATTTTGGTTGATGCCGTCCGCGCCGACGACCCGCCGGGCTCCTTGGTGCGGCTTGACGGCGCTGATGTCAGCGACGCTGTGCGCGATCGGCTGTCACCCCACCAGGTCGGCGTCGCCGACGTGCTCGAAGCGGCGCGGCTGATCGACCGCTATCCGATGAGCGTAACGCTGCTTGGCCTGGTGCCGGACGCAATCGAGCTCGCGGTCATCCGTTCGCGTGCGGTCGACGCCAATCTCGATGCGCTTGTCGCAGCCGTTGTCCATGAGGTGCAAAGCCTTGGCCATGAGATGGTTCGCGAGCCCAACGCGGTTTGTCGCGATCGCCCTATTCATGATCTCACTCGTCATTTCGGGATGTGAAGGCGGGGCGCCGAGCGCACCTGCGGGCTTGTTGGCTTCGCGCGAGGCGCAAGCCGTCGGCGGCGCCCTGTTTGCCGCCAACTGTGGCATCTGTCACGGCGTCGGCGCCGACGGCGGTGGCCAACGCCGCGAAGGCATGAATCCACCGCCCGCGAACCTGACGATACCGCCCTGGTCAGAGGCCGCGAACGCAGGTCGGACTTTTATCGCCATCCGCAACGGCGTGCGTGGCACTGCCATGCCGGCGTGGGCGACATTCAGCGATCAGCAAATCTGGGAGCTCGTCGCTTTTATTACGTCTCTGGAGAATCAGTAGAAGGATTTAAACCATGCGCATGACTCTCCGTCGTCGTGAGTTGACCGTCCTTTCGCTTGTCGCCGCAGCGGCGATCTTGCTCGCCGGCGGGCCCGGCCAGGCGGAGGAGAGGACAGAGGTCGGGCCGCCTCTCGAATTTTGGAAAGGGCATTTCAACCGCGGCGCCGACGCCTTCCACGATTGGGATAATGTGAAGGAAATTCCGGCGGTCTGCGCACGCTGCCACGGCGCCAACAGCGTTCCCGAATATCTGGCGGACGGCAAAAATACCCCGGCGCAGCACGTCAAGAACGGCATGGCCTGCACAAATTGCCACGCCGACATGCTGTCCTACGCGCGTCACACCGTCGCCAAGGTGACGTTTCCGAGCGGCGCGACCGTCGACAGCGGCAATAACGACAGCAACCTGTGCATGACCTGCCACCAGGGTCGGGAATCGACGGCGAGCGTCAACAAGGCCGTTGCCGGGCTTCCGTTGGACACGCCGAATCCGAAGCTGAGCTTTCTGCACGTCCACTTCTTCGGCGCCGGCGCGACGATCTACGGCACCGAGGCCAAGGTCGGTTACGAATACGACGGTAAGACCTATGTCGGCCGCTTCCCGCATGTGCCGAACGTCAACACCTGTACCGGATGCCATCAGCCGCACACCGGCGAGGTCAAGATCGACCGCTGCGGCGGCTGCCACGACGGCGTCAACAGGCTCGCCGATCTCGCCAACATCCGCATGGCGACGCGCGGCGACTTCGACGGCAACGGCCGCGAGGAAGGCTTGGCGACGGAGATCGCCGGGCTGCAGAAACAGCTTTATGCCGCCATCCAGACTTACGCCAAGAACGTCGGCGGCGCCGGCATCGGCTTCACCGAGGCGGCCTATCCGCACTGGTTCACCGACAAGAACGGCAACGGCCGCATCGATCCGGAAGAAGTGTCGATGGACAACGCCTATCACGGCTACACGCCGCGGCTGTTGGAAGCGGTCTACAACTACACCTATTCGGTGCGCGACCCGGGCGGCGCCTATCACAACGGCCGCTACGTCTTGCAACTGCTGCATGACTCGCTCGAGAGTCTGGCGGCCAGCGGCAAGGCGGATGCAAACATCAACGGCAAAGTACGACCGTAGAGATCCTCTCGTCGCTTCGGGGACAAAGCCATTCCATGCGAAGGGTGGTTAGATACGCAAGTTTGTGATTAAGGTCCCGGGGCGGGCCGCCTTGCGCGCCATAGCAAATGATTCGTCAGCGCGCGATTTTGCGCGGTGTCCGTTATTACCCCCAAGCGACCGCGAAAGCCGACACTCGCGTCGACCGCGCCCCGTCGTTTTCCGCCGCAGGGTTGATCTCGGAACGCAGCTGTCCAGTAGCGTATTGGCTTTAGAACGCGATGGTCGCGCGGGCAGACCTAATTCTCAAAATTACGCCAAGCTTGTTCGCTTAGGTTCGCATACGTTCGGCAAGATTTATTCCCTATAATTTTCGTACGAAGCCAAATTTAAGGGCACGAGCATCAAAAAATGCTTGATTTTATTGGCGCTCCCTACGGGAATCGAACCCGTGTTTCAGCCTTGAGAGGGCCGCGTCCTAGACCGCTAGACGAAGGGAGCGACCCCCTCGAAATAGACGCGATGGCGCGGTCATGCAAGCGGAATGACGGTTATGGCTCGGTTGAAAAACGCAGCCGGCCGGTCTCCTTCAAGGTCTTGATGTCGAACACCCGCATTTCGTTTAAGCCGTTGATTTCGAGCGTTACCACGATGCGGCCGGCGGAAACGCCGGTCGCGATCACGCGCGCCCCCTTGGGCAGCGTGACCATGCCGTCGACGACGGCGCCCATGGTGTTTCCCCCGGCAGCGGAAATGCGAAAGCCGACGACGGCGATTACGGCGGCGACGGCAATCGCAGTGGTAGCGCCGGCAATCACCATGAGCAGACGCGCCCGTGCGATTACGGCGGCGACCGCTTGGGGTGAATTTTCCGGCGTGCCGTTGTTAGATAATTGAGCCATGGCCAGCGGGATGAAGGAAACCATCGTGGTCGCCGAGACGGAAGCTGGCGAGCGGCTCGACCGCGTGCTCGCTCGCCATGTCGCCGACCTCTCGCGTACCAGGCTGAAGGCGCTGATTGAGGCCGGCGCCGTTGCGCTCGACGGGGCCACGATCCGCGATCCGAGCCACCGCGTCAATTGCGGCGTCGCGATCGTGGTTGACGTGCCGCCGCCGGAGCCGGCCAAGCCCGCACCGGAGCCGATTCCGCTCAGCGTGGTCTATGAGGACGCCGACATCATCGTTATCGATAAACCCCGAAACCTCGTGGTGCATCCCGCTGCCGGCAACCGCACCGGCACGCTGGTCAATGCGCTGATCGCGTATTGCGGCGAGAGCCTCTCCGGCATCGGTGGCGAGCGGCGGCCCGGCATCGTGCACCGGCTCGATAAGGACACCACCGGCCTCATGGTGGTGGCCAAGAACGACGCCGCGCACCGGGCGCTGGCGAAGCAATTCGCCGATCACGGGCGAAGCGGCGGGCCGTTCGAGCGGACCTATTTGGCGCTCGTCTGGGGCGCGCCCGACCGGCCCCAAGGCGCGATCGACAAGCCGATCGACCGCCATCCCAAGGCCCGCGACCGCATGGCGATCCGCCACGGCGGCCGCGAGGCGGTGACCCATTGGCAGGTGCTGGATCGCTACTACGGGAAACCGCCTCGACAGCAGGCGGCCAGGCCTGGCAAGCGGCCAAAACCGGCGGAGCCGGTGGCAAGCCTCCTCGCCTGCCGGCTCGAGACCGGCCGGACCCACCAGATTCGGGTCCATTTGGCCGCAATTGGCCACCCGGTGATGGGGGATGAGACCTATGGCGGCGGATTCCGCACCAAAACCGCGCTTTTGCCGGCCGAAGCCCAGGCCGCGCTCGCGGCCCTTGGCAGGCAGGCTCTGCATTCCCATATATTGTGCGTTAAGCATCCGTCGACCGGAGAAATCGTTGTCTTCCGGTCGGAACTGCCACCCGATCTTGCCCGTTTACGTCGTACCCTGGCAGCCCAAGCGGATGCCGGGGGAAACGTGTCGGATGAGACATAACAGTTTGCTCGCATAGGGTAATTTCCCGGTCGTCGGCAAGGATCACGGTAACGTCGCGGCGATGTGACGCTCGTTTACTTCCACCGGCTCGATTCGACCGTGTATGCTGCACTTGCGAGATAATGGAACTGGCGCCGTCGGCTCGGGGAGCGGCGGCGCCAATAGCCCGCCGCGCCGCGGGGGCTTGGACTTAAGGAGGGCGCTGTCATGGCCCAAACTGCTGCGTTGCCCATTCTTTCGGGCGAAACCGGCCTCACCCGGTATTTGGAAGAGATCAGGCGGTTCCCGATGTTGGAACCGCAGGAAGAGTTCATGCTGGCGAAGCGTTGGCGGGAGCACGGCGACCGCGACGCCGCGCATAAGCTCGTCACCAGCCATCTGCGGCTCGTCGCCAAGATCGCCATGGGCTATCGCGGCTATGGCCTGCCGATCTCGGAAGTCATTTCCGAAGGCAATGTCGGCCTGATGCAGGCGGTGAAGCGCTTCGAGCCCGACAAGGGTTTTCGGCTGGCGACCTACGCCATGTGGTGGATCAAGGCCGCGATCCAGGAATACATCCTGCGCTCGTGGTCGCTCGTGAAGATGGGCACCACGGCGAACCAGAAGAAGCTGTTCTTCAATCTGCGCAAGGCCAAGAGCCGCATCTCGGCGCTCGACGAGGGCGACATGCGCCCCGATCAGGTCAAGCTGATCGCCAAGCGCCTCGGCGTCACCGAGCAGGACGTCATCGACATGAATCGCCGGCTCGGCGGCGATGCGTCGCTCAACGCGCCGATCCGCGACGACGGCGATTCCGGCGAGTGGATGGACTGGCTGGTCGACGACAGCGCGAGCCAGGAAAGCCGGCTCGCCGAAGCCGAGCAGTCGGACAACCGCCACAAGGCGCTCGGCGAAGCACTCACCGTGCTCAACGACCGCGAGCGTCGCATTTTCGAAGCGCGGCGTCTTGCCGACGAGCCGATCACTTTGGAGGAGCTCGCCGACGAGTTCGGTGTGTCGCGCGAGCGCGTCCGCCAGATCGAGGTGCGCGCCTTCGAGAAGGTGCAGAAGGCGGTGAAGAACAACGTCGCCGCCATGGAGCATCCGGCGGCCGCCGCCGCGGCGATGCAATAAGCGCCGCTCGACCTTTCAGAACCTGCCCTGTTGTCATGCCCCGCGAAAGCGGGGCATTTCGTTCTCGCTGTACGAATGCCTCGCCAGTCACGCGCCGCAGGCTTCAGACGCGCCGCTTTGCCAGCTCCTCAACAGCCGCTTCGGCGCGGCGTGCGAAAATGAGCGCCCCGTGGCGACGCGCGCTATCGCGCGCGGTCGCAAAAGCCTGTCGCGACTCGTCCTTGTTGCCTCGCCCGAGCGCCAGCAGGCATTCGCCGCGCAGGCGGTAGATTTCCGGCACATAAAAGCCGACCCCCGGCTCGTCGATGCCGGCGATGGCGCGGTCGAGATGCGCCAGCGCGTCGGCGGCGCGGCCGGCGCCCAGCAGCACTTCGGCGGCCAAGCCGCTGAAATACTGCGGTAGCGGACCCGACGCCGTTGCGTTGGCGAGTTCCACGTCAATGAGGCGCGCAGCGTCGGCAACGCCGGCGCCGGCCGCGGTGGCCCAGGCGGTAAGCAAGAGGCTGTTGGCGTGCCAGTGCGTCAGCCCGAATTTCTGCGCCAGCGCAGCGGCGCGGCTCGCGGTTGCATAGACGGCGTCGCGATCGCCGGCCAACTGATGGCCGATGGCGATATTGTGCAGGGCATGCGCAAGCGTGTTGGGATGATCGAGCGCTTCGGCAAGGGCGAGTCCGCGCGCCGCGGCCTGTTCTGCATCTGCCTTGTTTCCCGCCATCTGCAACGCCATGACGCTGCAGACCTCCGCACAAACGCCAGGATCGTGACCACCGAAGGTGTGCCCGAGGTGGCGATGCCGGGCGATGTCGTAGGTCCCGCTGCCGATCCGGCATTCTTCCACGGTCGTCGCGACGTCGCCGCGGAAGAACGCCGTCGACCAGCGGCAGTGATGGGCTTCGAGCACCAGATCGCCGTCGCCGGAGCGCTGCGCCAGCGCCACCAGCTCGTCGGCCCGGTCGCGCGCCAGCGCGGTCTTGCGCCTGATATTGGCGTTGAGCCACAGGCCCCATTTGGCCTTGAACGTCGCCGGCTCGTCGCCGCTCGCCTCGCCGATCTCGGCGGCGCGCCGATACGCATCCTCGACTTCGGCGCCACCCATGCCGCGGGTGACAATCAAAGCGGGACCGAGCTTGAGCAGAAAATCCAACTGGCGGCGCGTGCGGTCGGTGGGCGCCGGCAAGGCCTCCGCCTCCTTCAGCCCCGCCGAAAAATGCGCGGCCGCTTCCTGATAGGCCGAGCGGCTGGCGGCGCGGTCGCCGGCCAGCATGCGGTAGTCGCAGGCTTGAACAGGCAAGCCGGCCTCGGCGAAGTGATAGGCCAGCACTTCCGGCTCACTCGCCGCAAGCTCCGGGAAGCGCTGCTCGACCGCGCGCGCAGTGCGCTCGTGCCACTCGCGCCGCCGCGTCAGCAGCAAGCTGTCATAGGCGGCGTCGCGCAGCAGCGCGTGCTTGAAGCTGAAACCGCGCTCCAGGCCGCGGCCCTCCGGCAGCAGGATTCCGGCCGCGACCAGATCGGTCAGCGCCGCCTCCAGCGCCACGCCGCCGCGCGGCACGACCGCATCGAGGATCGCAAGCGGAAACTGCCGGCCGACCACGGCGGCGATCTGCGCTACGTCGCGCGCCGGTCCGAGGCGGTCGAGGCGCGCCATCAGCGAATCCTTGAGCGTCGCCGGCACCGTCGCCGCCTCGCCCGCCGATTCCACCATGCTGCGGGTCAGTTCCTCGGCGAAGAGCGGAATGCCGTCGGTCTTGTCGAGGATCGCGGCGACGGTTGCCGCCGGCAGATCCTCCGATGCGGCGACGGCAGCGACCAGCCGGGCGCAGTCGGCGCGGCCGAGGCGGCCGAGCGTGAGCAGCGTCGAATGCGGCCGCGTCTGCCACGGCGGCGCAAAATCCGGCCGCGCCGTCACCACCACCAGCAAGCGGGCGCCGCCGATACTGTCGGCAAGCCGCGTCATCAATTCGAGGGTCGTGGCATCGACCCAGTGGGCGTCTTCGAGCACCAGCAGGACCGGCTCGCTCTCGCCGAGGCGCACGATCTCGTCGACCAGAAGCGCGATGGTCGCCGCCTTGCGCTGCGCCGGCGTCAATGCAGGCGGCGGCGCAAGCCCGTCCGCTGGGACCGACAACAGCTCCGCCAATAGCGGCAGCGCCGCCGCGTCCGACTCAATGCGCTGCGCGAACACGGCGCGCAGCTTCTCGATCCGCGCGGCCGCGGAGTCCGCGGCAGCGAAACGGGCGGCGCGCGACAGATGCTTGATGACCGGGAACAGCGCGCTGTCGCTGTAATAGGGCGAGCCTTGCAGATGGATGCGCCCGTGCGGCTCGTCGGCCAAAGCCGCGCCTAGCGCCTCGATCGCGCGCGACTTGCCGATGCCGGCCTCGCCGATCACCGTGACGATCTGACCCTCGCCACCGCGCGCCAGACGCCAGCGGTCGAGCATCAATCCCATCTCGTGATCGCGGCCGATCATCGGCAGATCGCGGCCGGCGCGGATCGCAGCGAACCGGCTTTCCACTGCTGCTTCGCCGACCACGCGCCACGCCGGCACCGGGCGGGCAAATCCCTTCAGCTCATGCGCGCCGGTGGACTCGAGCTCGAACAATCCGCCCAAAAGATTTTGCGTCGCCTCGCTGACCAGGATGGTGTCGGGCGCGGCGAGCGCCTGCAGCCGCGCCGCGAGATTGGGCGTTTCACCGACGATGGTTCGCTCCTGCGCGGCGCCAGTGCCGACGATCTCGCCGACCACGACCAGGCCAGTGGCGATACCGACCCGTGCCTGAACGCGCGTGCCGTCGGGCAATTCGATGCCGGCGACCTCGCGGTGGATATCGATCGCGGCGCGCACGCCCCGCTCGGCTGCGTCCTCGAAGGCGCGCGGAAAGCCGAAATAGGCCAGCACGCCGTCGCCCATGAACTTGGCGACGAAGCCGCCGAACCGCCCGATCGCGCCGGCGACGGCGTCCTGATAGCGGCGGATCAGCCCGCCCAACAGCTCGGGATCGACGGCGCCTGACAGCGCCGTAGAACCGACCATATCGCAGAACAGCACCGTGACCTGGCGCCGCTCGGCTTCGCCCGGCGCATCGGCGGCGGCCGGCGCCGCCTGCTCCGTGGCGCGCTCGGCCAGCGCCTTGAGCAAGCGCCGCCGATTGCCCAGGGAGACGCCGAGCTGCTGGAAATCGCGCTCGCTCAGCTCCGGCAGGATGTCGAGATCGATATCGTTCGCCTCAAAAATCTCGGCGTATTGCTCGAACTTGTGCCGGCGCAACCAGTCGCGGAGCTCACTCATGGCGCCGTCCTATAGCACATTCGTCGCGCCGGCCGGTGCGTACTTGTCTTAGCCGCGAAAGCTTGGCATTTGGCGGCGTAAAGCATGACGGGTCGCCAGACGAATGGCTCGCTACCGGGTTGCGGTCGATACGGGTGGGACGTTCTCGGATTTCGTCTATCTAAACGAGGAGACCGGCGCGGTCACCATCGGCAAGATCCCCTCGACACCCGACGATCCGTCACGCGCCATCCTGCATGGTGTCGAGGCGCTCATAGCGCAAGGCATCGGCGCGGCCGATATTGGCTTTTTCTGTCATGGCACTACGGTCGGCACCAACGCGTTGCTCGAGGGCAAGGGCGTCCGGACCGGGCTGCTCGTCACTGCGGGCTTTCGCGGCATCTACGAAGTCGCCGAGCAGGCGCGGCCCTACGGCACCGCGATCTTCGACGTCATGTACGACAAGCCGGAGATGCTGGTGCCGCAGAGCCGGACCGGCGAGGTGACCGAACGCGTCGATTTTCGCGGCAACGTGCTCGTGCCACTCGACGAAGCCGCGCTGCGCCAGACGCTGCGCGATCTCGAGGCGCAGAATATCGAAGCGTTGGCGGTGTGCTTGCTGTTCTCGTTCCTGCATCCGCAGCACGAGCTACGCGTGCGCGAGATCGCGCGCGAGGAACTGCCGGACTGCGATGTCTCGCTGTCGTGCGAAATCTTGCCGCAGATCCGCGAGTACTACCGGCTCTCAACCACGGTGATCAACGCCACGCTTAATCCGATCTTGCGGCGCTACGTCGAGAATCTCGACCGCCGCCTGGCCGGCGCCGGCGTCGCCACGCGGCAGAAATACATCATGCAGTCGAACGGCGGCATGGCGACGTTTGCCGCCGCCGCGCGCACCGCGGTGACCACGGTGCTGTCGGGGCCGGCCGGCGGCGTGACCGCGGGCGTTGCCGCCTGCGCCACGACCGGTATTCCCAACATCATCACCTTCGACATGGGCGGCACGTCGTGCGACGTGGCCTTGATCAAGGACGGCCGCGCGGTCTTCGCGAGCCGCGGCAAGATCGACGGCCGCGATATCGCCGTGCCGATGATGGACATCAACACCGTGAGCGCCGGCGGCGGCACCATTGCCCGGGTGGATCGCTTTGGCGTCCTCGAAGTCGGCCCGCAGAGCGCCGGCGCCATGCCGGGGCCGGCCTGCTACGGCCGTGGTGGGGCGGAGCCGACCATCACCGACTGCAATCTGGTGCTCGGCTATCTCAGTGCGGGAAATTTTCTCGGCGGGCGCATGCTGCTCGACCGCGCCAAGGCGGAAGCGGCGGTGGCGCGCGTCGCCAAGCCGCTCGCACTCGATATTGCGGTGGCCGCCGAAGGCATCGTGCGCATCATCGAAGTGAAGATGCAGGAGGCGATCAAGGCGATCTCCACCATGCGCGGCCACGACCTGCGCGACTTCTTTCTGCTCGCTTTCGGCGGCGCCGGGCCGGTTCATGCTGCGCGCATGGCGCGCGATCTCGGCATGGCGGGCGTGATCGTGCCGCTTTATCCCGGCGTGTTTTCGGCCATCGGGCTCCTGATGTCCGACGTCAAGCACGACTACATCCGCTCGCGGCTGACGCCGATCGCCGCGCTGACGCCCGCCGACGTGAACGCGGTATTCGCGGAGCTGGAGACGCAGGCGCGCGACGATCTGCGCCGCGACGGATTTGGCGACAGCGACATCCGCGTCGAACGCGCGCTCGACCTGCGCTATGCCGGCCAGGGTTACGAGGTCACCATGACGTGCACGGCGCAGCAGACCGCGGACCTCGCCGCGCTGCGCAAGGCTTTCGATGCCGAGCACAAGGCGCTGTTCGGCCACATGGCGCCCGACGAGCCGGTCGAGGTAGTGTCCTATCGCGCGCGCGGCGTCGGCGTGGTGCCGCCGGTCGCCATGCCGCAATTCAAGGCCGAGGGCCGGCCGCTGTCCGATGCCCTGATCGAGACACGACCGGTGCGCTTCGACGGCACGGCGGTGCCGTGCCCGGTCTATCAGCGCGAAAAACTCGACATCGGCGCGACGTTGTGCGGGCCGGCCATCCTCGACCAATTCGACTGCACCACGGTGATCTGCGCCGGCCAGACCGCCCGCGTCGATCGATGGAAGAATTTAATCGTGACCCAGGACCCGTGAAGCGCCCGAACGGCGATTACGCCGGCGCCGCGCCCTTCGGCACGAAGACCCGGTCGGCGACGAAGGCGAGCCCATAGCAGCCCATCGCCATCAGATAGAGCGCCTGGAAGCCGAGATACATCGAGTTGTATTCGAGCAGCCCGCCGACGATGGCGCCGAGCAGGTTCATCGCCATGATCGAAGCGATGTGCCGCTGCGCCGCGAGCAGGGTCGAGAACACGATGCCGGAGAACAGAAGCGGCAGACTGAGCAACGCCGCGGTCTCGAAGCGGCCGAGCGATGTGGAGGCAAAGCCGCCGCCGCGCGCCGCGAGGAAACCCGCGGCCAGCGCTGCCAGCAGAAAGACGAACGCCAGCTGCGGGCGCTTGATGTCGAGCCACTGCACCAGGCAATTGCCGAGAAACGCCATGATCAAAATGCCGGCGAACACGATGCCGATGACCTGCCAGGTGTTGCCGAAGGTCAGCCCCATTTCGGTGATGCCCTTGGTCTCCACCAGCATGAAGCCGGCGCCGAGGAAGAAGAACGACAGGTGACTGAAGCGCGGCGCCTCGGCGACGAAATTACCGACCAGGAACAGCGACAGCGCCAAGATCAGCCCGATCATGATCAGATACGACACCGGATAGACGCGCTGCGGCATGTAGAAGAACGGCCAATCGTCGGTGGAGACGCTGGCTGCAATGGTCGAATTGCCGTAGCTCGCGGTGACGTTCTTGACGTCGGCATTCATCAGTGCCGCGGGCGGCTGCCAGCCCGGATCATTCGAGATCAGGAACGTGACGTTGCCGCCGGAGGCCCACAGGCACACCGGCGGACGGCCGTCGAATACCTGTTGCAGCATCAAATAAATCTTCCGCCCGAGCGCTTCCGACAGCACGGTGAACGACAGCGCCAGCATGCCATCGGGCTTCAGCCGGCCTCGCGCCTCGCGCAAGCCCTCGATGGTATAGACAAAGGAGTCGAGCCGCACGCTCGAGCCGTGGCTGAGCAGCGTGTGGGAATCGAGCAGCCCATAGACGATCAGGTCATAGGTGTTGGCGGTGCCGCGCAGGAAGGTGCGCGCGTCGCTGTTGACCGGATGCACGCGCGGATTGGCGTAAGGCTTCTCCGGGTGACGTTCCTCGCCGACTTCGAGAATGACCGGATCGATCTCGATGGCGTCGATGTGGCCGGCGCCGGCGCGCAAGGCGGCGGCGACGTCGTTGCCGGTACCGGAGCCGACGATGGCGACGTCCTTCAGTCCCGGATGGGCCTTGTAGGGAAAGTCGTAGTAATCGCGCACCTCGCGATCGGCGTTGGTGTAAGGCGAAAAGTCGCGGATGTGCTGGTAGTAGTGTCCGGCGGCGCGAATGAGCGTGAGCCCGGTGTCCGGGTCGGTGCCGATCTCCACCAGCTGATAGGGCGAATAGACCCGGCTCCACAGCGGATTGACCGGCCACCAGGCGAGCACCAAGGTGCACACCGCGCTGAACACGATGCCGGCGATCAGCGACGACGGCCGCCGCAGGTAGAACAGCAGAAGGCCGAGCAGGCACACGGCGAACCAGACGAGCGGCGGCGTCCACAGCAGACTTGCCGCCAGCATGACGACGACGCCCACGAGGCTGCCCAGCAGGTTGAGGCCATAAGCGCGCAGGCTTTGCCGGCGTTCCATCAGCCGGCCGCAGAGCTGACCGACCGGAAGGAAGGTCAGCGCCGTGAGCATGAAGATGATGGAAAGCAGCAGAAACAAAACCGCCGCCGCAACCCAATCGCCCTGCGCCAGCCCCATGGTGAGCTGCTCGCGAAACGGATTGATGCTGAGATCGCTCGCCGCGAGCCGCACCCAAAGAATGAAGCAGAACTGCGCCGCGAGCAGCGGCACCACCACCACCAGCGGGATGCGGCTGCGCGTCGCGAGCGCATAGCCGAGGCCGAGGCCGGCGAAGCAGGCGAGCAGACTGAAATTCTTGTAGAAGGCGAGAAATTCCAGAACGGACGACTGCCAGCGGATCAGTGCCAGTTCGAGCAGAAGGCTCAAGCCCGCCGAGCACGAGATCGCTAAGTCGACGTAACGCGCATCGAGCGTATCGAGATAGTGGGCCTGCGCCCGCGCATTGGCGTCGAGCATGGGTTCGAGCCAGCGCAGCAGGCGGAACAGCCCCCAAGTGGCGATCAACGCCGCTGCCGACAGCAAAGCCGCGTCGAGCAGAACGTCAGAGCCGCCACCCGCGGCGCGCGACCGCAAACCCAGCGGCAAAATGACGATCAGCACGACAAAAGCACCGAAGCCGACGGCCACCAGCAGGCGCACCATCGACCCGATCATGGCGGATTCAGGCTTGGATTCCGCTTTGGCGTCGCCCGCATCGGCGACGCGCGTCGTGGCCGCACTGCTCATGTGAAGTGCCCCCAGCCTTGGCCCGGGCAACGACTAGCAGACTAGGGCCGCGGCAGGAAGCGATTGCGAGCCGCACCGCCGTTGGCTAGATCAGTATCGGATGGAACAACACAGAACCATCGACGCGGTCGATCTCGAAGTCATCAAAGCGAGCCTCTCCGGCATCGTGCAGGAGATGCAGAACTCGCTGTTCCGCACCGGCTTCTCCACCATCGTGCGCGAGTCCCAGGACGCCTCCTGCGCGCTGATGGATGCGAACGGCGACGTGGTCGCCCAGCACGTGGTGCTGCCGCTGCATATCGGCGCGTTCCCGGCCTGCTGCGCCGCGGTGCTGGAGCGGTTCGGCGCCGATGTCGCCGAGGGCGATGCGTTCCTGATCAATCATCCCTATCAGGGCGGCAGCCCGCATGCGCCCGACATGTGCGTGTTGACGCCGGCGTTCGTCGAAGGCGCGCTGTTCGGCTTCTGCGGCTCGATCGCGCATAAGGGCGACATTGGCGGCCCGGTGCCAGGCAGTTGCTCGGGCCAGGCGCGCGAAACCTTCAACGAGGGCCTGCATCTGCCGGCAGTGCGCTATCAGCGCAAATTCCTGCAGAACATTGACATCGACCGTATCATTGCTGCCAACAGCCGCACGCCGGAGCTGGTGATCGGGGACATCCGCGGCCAGCTCGGCGCCGACCGTTTGGGCGAGCGGCGCCTCAAGGAGCTCACCGGTAAATTCGGCAAGGACAAAGTGCTGCAGAGTTATGAGCGGCTGTTCGCGATCGGCGAGGCGCGGGTGCGCGCGGCCATCGCCGAATGGGCCGACGGCCGCTACGAGGCCGAGCGCTTCGTTGACGACGACGGCATCGCGCTGGAACGCCCGGTGCGCATCCATGTGGTCGCCGAAAAGACGGGCGACCGGCTGCATTTTGATTTTTCCGGCTCGGCCGACCAGACCGAGGGGCCGGCGAATATCCGGCCGCCGCTGGTGCAGGCGGCCTGTGCTTATGCGCTGATTTCGCTGATCGACCCGCACATGTACGTATCGAGCGGGCTCCTGCGCGCCTTCACGATCACAGCACGCGACGGCAGTGTGCTCAATCCGCGCTTTCCGGCGCCGGTCAACACTTATAATCCGACGGTGCATGCGCTGGTCGACGCGCTGTTCGCCGCGCTTTCGCCCATCGTGCCGGGAAAAATCCGCGCCGACGGCTCGGGCAGCCGCTCCATCATCATCGGCGGCCGCAGCACGTCCGCCGGCAAGGGCTATGTGCAATACGAGATCATCGCCGGCGGCGGCGGCGCGCGCGCGACCAAAGACGGCCCCAGCGCCATCACCGTCAACCAGAGCAACGCCCGCATTGCGCCGATCGAGATCATCGAGAGCGAATTCCCCACCCGCGTGGTGCGCTTCGAGCTCATTCGCGATTCCGGCGGCGCCGGCACCCATCGCGGCGGGCTGGGCGTCCGGCGCGAATATCTCAACCTCGCCGATGCGCGGTTCTCGATCCGCTCGATGAAGCACGTCATTCCGCCGAACGGCGCCGCGGGGGGCGGCACCGGCCGGCCGGGCGATATCTGGATCAATCCGGGCGGCGAAAGCGCGAAGCGCCTGCCGACCCGCTACGCCGATTATCCGTTGAAAGCGCGCGACGTCTTCCGTCTCGATACGCCGGGCGGCGGCGGTTTTGGCGATCCCTTGCGGCGACCGCCCGAGCAGGTGCTCGCCGACGTGCGCGAGGGTTATGTTTCCGCGGAAGGTGCAGCGCGCGACTATGGCGTGGTACTGACCGCGGACGGCAGCGGCATTGACGCGGCGGCGACAGCAAAACGGCGGAGCAAGTAAATGAGCGAAGCACATGCGGTGAAGCGCACCGGCATGATCGGGCTCGGCGCCATGGGGCTGCAATTCGCCCGGCACATGCTGCGCAAGGGCTTTGACGTCGCCGGCTACGACATCAATGCCGACGCCGTGCGCCGCGCCGCCAACGATGGCATCCGGCATCGCGGCTCGATCGCCGAGATCGGCCAGCATGCCGAGGTCACGGTCGTCATGGTGGCAACGGACGCGCAAGTGGACGATGTCGTCGAACGCTCCGGCCTGCTCGATGCGCTGGCGCCCGGCTCCGTGATCTGCATCGCAAGCTCGGTGGCGCCGGACACCTGCCGCCGGCTCGCCGCGCTGGCCGCGGCAAAGCACGTCGGCGTGCTGGATACCCCTGTCGTGCTCGGCCAGGAGGCGGCCGACAACGGCACCTGCACGGTCTACGTCGGGGGCGAGGACCGTTGGCTGCAGCGCGCTCGTCCGGTGCTCGAATCCTTCGGCCGCGACGTGCTCCATGTCGGCGACATCGGCACCGGACAGATCACCAAGATGATCAACAACATGCTGCTGTGGGCGACCATGGTGGCGAACTTCGAATCGCTGACCTTGGCGAAATCGATGGGCATGGACATCCCGAAGCTCGTCGCCGCGTTGAACAAGGGCAGCGGCGCCAACTGGTCGCTGTCGCGCTGGGGCAAGAGCACCGGCAAATGGGCGGAGAAGGACATGGACCATGCGCTTGAGCTCGCCCAAGCCGCCAAGGTCGCGATGCCGCTCGGCGGCCTGGTCGATCAGCTGGTCAAGGGCATCAACCAGGAGCGCATGAAGGCGCTGCTGGGGTAAGGCCGGTCAATCGCGCAGCGTCCCGCGCAGCGGCCAGCGGCAGAGAAAGATCATGACGCCGGCGAGCGCCGAGATGCCGGCGATCATCAGGAAGAAGTGCGGCTTGTCCATGCGGCCCCAGAAGCTGCCGAGCCAGCCGGCGAGAAAGCCGCCGGTGAAGCTCGTCGCGAGCCACACTCCCATCATCATGGAGAGGATGCGCGCCGGCGCCACCTTGGTGACGAGCGACAAGCCGACCGGCGAGAGGTAGAGCTCGCCGACCGTGATGACGACATAGTAACCAAGCAGCAGCACCCAGCTTGCCTTGGCGCCGCCGGTCGCGAGCGCGATGGCAAACATGATCAGGTTGGCGAACGTCACGCCGAAACAGCCGAGCGACATTTTGGTAATGGTCGAAGGCTCGGCGCCGCGCGCCGCCTGGCGCTTCCACAGCGCGACCACAAGCGGCGTGAAGGCGAAGATAAGGAACGGATTGACGGCGAGAAACCACGTGGTTGGGATTTGCGCGGCAAAGCCGAACAGCGCGACGGTGCGGTCGGTGTTGGCGTCGGCCCACAGCACCGTGGTGTTGCCCATCTGGTCGTAGGTCGCCCAGAACAGCGTGTTGGGGAGAAACAGCACCAGCAGCGCGGCCACCGCGCGCCATTCGTCGCGGTCGAGCGGCTTGCGCTCGACGTGGGCGGCGCGCGCCTTGTGCAGTTCGTCGGGCGGCAGCAGGTGCTGGGCGTAGAGGTAGATCGAAAGCCCGATGCACATGCCGACGCCGGCGGTGGCGAAGCCGTAGTGCCAGCCGACCTTTTCGCCCAAAGTGCCGCAGATGAGCGGCGCCAGGAACGCGCCGACATTGATGCCGACGTAGAAGATCGAATAGGCGCGGTCGCGGCGATGGTCGCCGGGCGCATAGAGGCCGCCGACCTGGGTCGAGATATTCGGCTTGAACGCGCCATTGCCGAGGATGAGCGCGAGCAGCGCAAACAGAAACAACGGCTCGAACGCCATCATGAAATGGCCGATCGCCATGGTCGCGGCGCCGATGATGACGGTGCGGCGCTGGCCGAGCACGCGATCGGCCAGGAGCCCGCCGAAAATCGGCGTGAAATAAACGAGCGCGGTATAAAAACCCCAGATCTGCGACGACAGCGGCTGCACCTCGAGCGGACCGAAGATCGCTTCGAGCGCGGCTCTCACCGTCGTCAGCCCGCGCACGTCGCCCGCGTGCTCCGGCAACAGCAGGTACTTGGTCATGTAGAGAACGAGCAGCGAGCGCATGCCGTAATAGGAGAAGCGCTCCCACATCTCGGTGGTGAACAGGAAGGTCAGGCCCTTGGGATGGCCGAACAGCTCGCCCGATGCGGCGCCGTGGTCCGACGAAGATTGAGTATGGTCCACCACGGCCGTAACCCTCACACGTCATGGCCGGGCTTGTCCCGGCCACCCACGTCTTTAATCTCCGCGGGGAAGACGTGGATGCCCGGCACCATAGGCGAGCGAAGCGACGCCGTTCTTCGAACGGCTATGGCCGGGCATGACGAATAGATAGTATGAATGGCCGCGCTGAATGCAAATCAACGCCAGGTCTTTAGCGTCTTTATGCCTCGGCATGGCATTTGGAAGCCTCGGCATACTCCTCACAGCCCGCGCGGCGGAGCCCATAGTGCTGCACGTCAACACCTTCCCGACCGCGCGGTCGCTGCCGTTCTATGTCGGGGTCGATCGTGGCTTTTTTGCCAAGCGCGGACTCAAGGTTGAGCTTGAGTTTACCGAAAGCTCGCAGCGCCAGCGTCAGGGGCTTGCCGACGGCAGCGTCGACATCGTGCATTCGGCAGTCGACAACGCGGTCGCGATGATCGACGTCGCCAAGGACGACGTCGTCATCGTCTCCGGCGGCGATGCCGGCACCAACGAGTTTTACGTCCATGCTTACGTGAAGGATTTCGCCGACATCCGCGGCAAGGCCATCGTGGTCGATGCCACCAACACGGCCTATGCGCTGCAGGCTAAGAAGATCCTGGGCCAGCACGGCCTGCGCGCCGACGCGGATTACACGCTCAATCCGGCCGGCAACGGCCAACGCCGGCTCAAGGCGCTGTTCGCCGATCCGAACAATGCCGGCGCCATTCTCAACCTGCCCTACTCGCTGGAGGCCGCCGCCAAGGGACTGCGAAGCCTCGGCCGCACCACCGACATGCTCGGGCCGTACTAGGCCGGCGGCGCTTTCGTGCGCCGCGCCTGGGCACGCGATCATGCCGACGTGCTGACGAACTACCTCGCCGCCTTCGTCGAGGCGCTGCGCTGGTCGCTCGATCCGAATAACCGCGGCGCCGCGGCCGCCTTGCTGGTGGACAAGCTGAAACTGTCGCAGGACGTGGCGGAGAAAAGCCTGACGCTGATGGCCGAGCCCGGCTTCGGCTTCGCCCGCGACGCCGCTTTCGACACCGCCGGGTTCAAGAACGTGCTGGCGCTGCGCGCCGAGGTCGAGGGCGGCACGCCGTCCGACCCGCAGCACTACATCGATCTGAGCTATTATGAGCGCGCGATGAAACTCGTAAATCAGTGAGGAACCGCACCATGCCCGTCACTCCCGAAGAAGCGAAGAACTTCAAGCTGCTCGGCCACGACGCCTCGGCGGCCTGGGGCGGCGGCTCGCTGGTGCAGGTGCACAAGGGTTTCGCCTATGTCGGCGCGGTTGGCGGCTCGAGCTACAACGGCCCCGAAGGTTTCACCGTGCACGACGTGCGCGATCCAACGAAGCCGCACAAGGTCGGCGAATTCCGCGCGCCGCCCGGCATCCATTGCCACAAGCTTCGCATCGTCGGCGACGACCTGCTTTACGTGAACTCCGAGCGGCTCGCTGGCGACAAGGGCAAGAACGCGCGCGCCGGCTTTTTCATCTTCGACGTGTCGACGCCCGCAACACCGAAACCGATCGGCTTTTACGACATGCCGGGCTCGGGTCCGCACCGCTTCGGCGTCGATTTGCAGCGCGGGCTTGCCTTCATGCCCAACGACGCGCCGGGCTGGAACAAGCGCGTGATCTGGACGCTCGACATCAAAAATCCGCTCAAGCCCGAAGTGGTCAGCATCTGGGGGCTGCCGTGGATGAGGACCGACTCTGACGAAATCGGCAACGATCCGATGCCGGCCGAGGAGGCGGTCACCTTGCACGGCCCGCCGATGATCCGCGGCAACCGCATGTACTGCGCCTGGTGGGGCGGCGGCCTGTCGATCATCGACTGCACCGACCTGCGTGCCATGAAGCTTGTCGGCCATATCAAATGGTCGCCGCCGTTCCCGGGCTCGACCCACACCTGCTGGCCGCTCGGCGACCGGCCCTATCTGATCGTCACCGATGAAGCGCGCGCCACGGAGAAATATTGGGATGCGCAGTTCATGTGGGTGATCGACGCGCGCGACGAAACCAACCCCCTGCCGGTCGCGACTTTCATGTCCGACCGCGAGAAGTATTACGACCGGCCGGGCCGCTTCGGTGCCCACAATATCCTGGAAAATCTCCCGGCCGTAGGGCCGTGGCAGGACATTGTCTTTCTCACTTACTTCAACGCCGGCCTGCGCGCGGTCAACGTCAGCGATCCGCTGCATCCGAAGGAAGTCGGCTACTACGTGCCGGAGCGGCCCGACGGCACGCCGGGCATCCAATCGAACGATATCGGCTCCGACGACGACGGCCGACTCTATTTGATCGACCGTTGGGGCCAGGGCATGCATATTTTGGAATACACGGGTTGACGTTCACTCGACCACGCGACCGCCTTTCTGCACCCGCATCTCCAGCCAGCGCAGACCCGCGACGATCAACAGCAGCGGCAAAATCTGCAACACGCCGAGGGCTGCGACGGCCCCGTAGCTGCCGCCCTCCTCCCACATGGTGAGGCTGACGGTGCCGAGCACGGCCGTACCGGGCCCGACCAGGAACACCGAGGCGCCGAGCTCGCGTACCGAGAGCACGAACACGTAGATCCACGCGGCGAGCAGGAACGGCAGGATCAACGGGAACAGCACGCGGCGGAAAATCTGGGCGAGCGTAGCGCCGGACACGTGCGCCGCCTCCTCGAGCTCGCGATGGATTTGGGTGATGCCGCTCGAGGCAAAGCGCATGCCGTAGGGCAAGCAGAGCGTGACGTAGGCGACGAACAGGATCCAGATCGTGTTGTAGATCGGGATCGGCACGATCAGATAGGTGAACAGGATGCTGGCGCCGACGATGACGCTCGGGATCGCGATCGGCGCCGACGCAAGCGCATCGAGCAGCCAGGCAAAGCGCGCGTGCGAGCGTCGTGCCAGCCATGCCATAACCAGCGTGAGCGCCACCACGAAGCTCGCGGCCAACGCGGAGACGACGACGCTCGTTCGCACCGCATCGAGGAACACCGGATAAGCGAGGATGAAGCGGTAGTTCTCCAAGGTCGCCGGCACGGTGGCGCCCATGAACGGCTGCGACAGGTTGCGGAAGAACGACTGCCAGGCGAGCGTGAACAGCGGCAGCCCGAGCGCGATGAGAAAGATCACACCGATGGCACCGGCGACCGGCCAGCGCCAGCGGCCGAGCTCGATGCGGGTCGGCTTGTAGCCCTTGCCGGTGATGGTGGCGAAGGCTTCGGCGTTGCGCGTGGCGCGGCGGTAGAAGTAGACCGCAACGATGCAGGTAATGAGGAGCGTCAGGCTCAACGCACTGGCGACGCCGAATTCCGGCGGCGCCGCCGTGGTGGCGCCCTGGATCTCGGTGGTGAAGACGTCGATGCGCGCCGGCCGGCCGATCAGCCGCGGCACCTCGTAGGACGACAGCCCCATGATGAAGAGGAGCAGAAGCCCCGAGAGGATCGCGGGGCGAAGCAGCGGCAGGGTGATCTTCGGCACCACGTGCCAGTAGCGGCCGCCGGCCATCAATCCGGCTTCCTCCATGCGCACGTCGAGCGCGCGCAGCGCCGGGCCGATGGCGAGATAGGCGAGCGGAAAATAATGGCTCGACAGCGCCCAGATCATGCCGGCCATGGTGTAGATGCTGAGCGGCGCGCTTTTCAGATGCAGCGCCGATTTCAGCACGGCGTTGACCCAGCCGATATTGGGGCTGAGCACGAAAATCCAGGCCATCGCCATGAGCAGCCCCGGAATGGCGAATGACAGCAGCGCAAGATTGTGAAACAGCGCGGCGCCCGGGGCGTCGGTGCGCTCGACCGCCCAGGCGACAAAGCCGCCGATCAGGAACGTCACCACCGCGGTGCCGACGGCGTAGACCAGCGAGTTGCCGATCAGGCGCAGGATGTGCGTGCTCGAATAGGCCTCGGCGAAATTCTCCAATGTAAAGGCGCCAAAGCCCAGGCCGGTATCCTCGGTGAAGGCGGTGGCGAGCAGCGCCGCGACCGGCACCAGCACCAGCCACGCGCCGACGGCGACGCAGAGGATGAGGAGAATGTTTGGCTGATGCCAGCGCGGCGCGGGCTCGGCTATGGCTTGCAGCTCAGCGGCAGTCATACGTGATGTTATATTTCATCCACCGCAACTGTCATGCCCCGCGAAGGCGAGGCACCCGGTAAACGTAGACGGTCGCGTATTCCTCGGTATACACGCTGATGATTGATCATCCGCCCTCGCGGATGATGACAGGCGTCACTTCCCCTTGAACAGCTGGTCGAACAGCTTCTGCCATTTGCGCTCTTCCTCGGGCGTGAGCAGAACGGTGACGACCTTTTTCTTGTTCATGGCTGCGACGATGCCCGGCGGGTTGGACTCGACGTCGGCGCGGGTCGGGATGCGGCCGAACTTGGCGAGGAAGGTCTCGCACTCCTTGCTGAGCATGAAGTTCGCCGCCAGCAGCGCCGTGTTCGGATGCGGCGCCTTGGCGCTGACGCCGACCTGGCCGAAGAACAGCGCCACCGGGTCGAGCGCGAAGTAGTCGATCGGCCCGCCGGCGAGCTTCACGTTCATGGTGAGGTTGACGTACTGATTGAGCGACAGCCAATATTCGCCGGAGCCGACCGAGCGCGCCGCAGCGAGGTGGCCGTCGGTCACCACCGGCTGCAGCGCCGCCACGATGTCCTTGACGAGCTGCGTGCCCTTGTCCTCGCCGTAGTATTGCAGCATGGCCTTGAGCCATTCGTTGTCGGTGCCGTCGATGGCGATGTGGCCGGCCCATTCCTTGTGCTGGACGAAGTCGGCGTAGGTCTTCGGCAGGTCTGCGGCCTTGACGCGCTCGGTGTTGTAGGCCGGCGCGTTGTAGTTGGCGTAAAGCCCGTACCAGCGGCGCTCCGGATCGCGCGCCTCGGGCGCGATCGCCTTAGCCTCCGGCGGGTCGAATTGCAGCAGCTCCTGCGGCGGCATCTTGTTGATGGTCGCGGTCTGGGCGATGTCCCAGGACTTCTGGTTGCCGCGGTATTCCAGCGCCATGCGCGACATCAGCATGGCGTCGGCGCCGCGCACATAGTTGACCTTGATGCCGGTGGCGCCCTCGAAGATCTTGAACAGCGGCAACCCCTCGCCCTCGTTGGTCGAGGAATAAATGGTCATCTCGCTGCCCTCGGCCTTGGCGGCTTCAAGCAGCTTCGGATCGAGCCAGGGATGATCCTGCGCCGCGGCGTGCGCCAAGCCGGCAGCGAGCAGCAGGCCGGCCAAGCCGGCGGTCTTGAGATGATGCGACAATGGCGCCTCCCGATCCGAATGGGTTCCGTCACCCTGAGGTGCGAGCCATCGCAGGATGGCGGAAAACCGCGGCGCTGGCCATGCGACGGTTAGTGCTTCTCGGCCGCGTGCCAATTCGGCTCGCTCGGCGGATCCTGCGGCTTGAAGCCGAAGGCCTTCTCGAAGCGCCTGGCGTAGGCCGGCCATACCTGCGGGTTGATGATGCGCGGCACCGGCCGGCCGTCGAGCGCGTCGAGCATCTGCTCGGCGGCGATCTGGCCCATGCGGGTGCGCGCCTCATGGGTGACGCCGGCCATGTGCGGCGTCACCATGACGTTGTCGTACTTCATCAGCGGGTGGCTGGCCGGCGGCGGCTCCTTCTCCCAGACGTCGAGGCCGGCGCCGGCGATCTTCTTGTCGGCGAGCACCTTGTCGAGCGCCGCTTCGTCGTGGATCGAGCCGCGCGCCGTGGTGATGAAATAGGCGTCCGGCCGCATCAGCGCGAATTCGCGCGCGCCCATCAGGCCGCGCGTCTCCGGCGTCAGCGGACAATTGATCGAGACGAAATCGGCGCGGCGCAGCAGCTCGTCGAGTTCGACTTTCTCGGCGCCGCGCGCGCGCAGCACGTCGGCCGGCAGATAGGGATCGTAGGCCAGCACCTTCATCTTGAACAACGTGCCGGCGAGCTCGGCGACGCGGCGCCCGACATTGCCGAGCCCGACGATGCCGATGGTGCGGCCGAACGCCTCGCGGCCGATATAGTCGGCGCGGTTCTTGATCGCTCCGGCGCGCAGCGCGCGATCGCTGTCGCCGACGCGCTTGATCAGGCACAGCATCATGCCGATGACGTGCTCGGCGACGGCTTCGGCATTGCCGCCGGACTGGTTGACCACCAGCACGCCGCGCTCGGTGCAGGCCTTCATGTCGACGGTGTCGTAGCCGGCGCCGTTGGTCGAGACGATCAGCAGGTTCGGCGTGCGGCCCAACAGCTCGGCGCCGGCATGATAGTGCCGCGCCAGCTCGTCGCGCGCCGAGCTCATCTGATAGGCGTGTGCTGCGCTCAAGATTTCCAGGCCGGCCGCATCCGGGCTTTTCTGCTCCAGCATGTCGAGCCGGATGTCGCCGCGTTTGCCGAGCGCTTCACCGAAGCCGATCGGCCGGTGCGGCTGGACACAAAACACCCGCTTGCTGTTGACCGCGTTATTCATCGCTTGCCTTCCCCGTTCTCACCCGACTGCACTATGGTTTTCTGGCGCCGCCCTTCTTGCCGCCGGCCTCGGGAAAAATCCACATGGCGACGACGAAGAAGACGGCGGTGAACAGCATGAATGTGTGGAATTCCGGCCGCACCGGCGAGCCGCTCCAGAACGCGAGCAGGAGCGCCACCAGGATCACGACGGCGGACACGGCCGCTTTGACATCGGTCGGCATGGGATGCTGGCGCTTGTCTAGTTGGCCCCGACCGGCACGGCCGCGGCCTCTTCCGGCCCATGCGGCCGCGCCCGCAGCCGCGCCTTCAGGTGACGGTTCGAATAGCCGTTGAACAGATGGCCGAGCAAGCTGCGATCAAGATCGGAGGTGCCGAACGCCCAGTCGGCGATCGGGAATGTCAGATTCATGTTCACCTCCATCATCAGCCGCGCATTGTGGTGGGCGGTGTGATGGCGACGCAGCGTGTTGACGAACGGACAGTGCTTCACGAAGGCGCCCTCGTCGAGGTGGCAGCAGAAGTGCATGAACTCGTAGATCAGATACATGCCGGTGGTGACGCACATGAACAGCCAGCCGACATTCGGCGAGAAGATCAGACCGAGGATCGCCGCGGCCGGGATCGACATCAGCACGAACACCACCAATGCATAGGGCGGGAACACGGTGACGCGCCAATCCTTCTGGTCGCGGAAGCGCATCTCGTCATCGCTGAAGAATTGATGGTGGTTGAGCGTGTGCCGCTCATAGATGGCGCGCAGCCCCTTGATGTTGACCGGCCGGTGCATGACGTATTTGTGCACGCTCCATTCGAACGCGTTGGTGAACAGGAACGTGACCGGCACCGTCAGCCATTCCAGCCAAGTGACGTTGTGAATGTGCGCGACGTAGATGGTGAACACCGCCGCGCCCATGACGTAAATCAGCACGATATGGAAATAGCCGTTGTACCAACCGACGATGCGGGAGCGGTATTCGTTGCGGAAGTCGATCTGGCGTTGCGAGATCATGGCGCCCTGCCCTTTGATCTTCGGCGGCTTCGTTTTGGCGGCCGGCCCGGCTGTTGTGGCGACTTTAGCATAGGGCTCCGCCGCGGCGAACCGCCCTCACCGCTTAGCGGCCCTCCAGGCCGCGAATGGCGGCGGCGATCTCGGCGCCGGTCAATTGCCAATCGTTGTCGAGATTGGCGACCACGGCCTTCATGAACGGCTCGGTGAGCCTCAGCGCGCGATCGTTGTCGCCGAGATGGTCGACCAGGATCGCTAGCGCCAGCTGCCGCGGGCTGTCACCCTCGTAGGTCCATTCGAAGCCGAACTTGGTGAAGCGCTTGACCTCGTAGTGCTCGGGAAGCGGCGCGCCGTCGACGGTGGCGACCAGGCCGTCGATGGTGCGCTTGCCTTGGTAGGTCCTCATGGGCGGCTGCGGCCAGATCAGTCGCGCGGCACGGTCAGCGCCGCAAGCGTTGCGATGTCGGCGCTGTTATCGAGCCTCCAGATCGCCTCGATCAATGGCGACACGTCGTGGCGCGGATTCCAGCCGGCCGCGGCATCGCGCAGCTTGTCCTCCAAGTCGCGGTCGCTCATCGGATTGGCATCGCTGCCGCGCGCGGCCTCTTGCTTGAGCTGATAAGTCTTGCCGTCGGCGGTGCCGATCGTCACCGCCGACGACACCGTGGAAAAGCTTTCGTCTCGCGCCACCTCGACCTTGCCACGCAGCGCCGCGACGGCCGGATCGTTGACGCAAGGATCGGTGAATTGGGCGACACCGGCCTTGCCGGTAACGATGGCGGCGGCGATGCCGTGCTGCACGCTGACCTGCGACTGGGCGCTGTTCGAGATTTGCGGCCGGTCGGTGCGGATGCCCAGCAGCGGATTGCCGGTGACGATCACCTTCGTCACCACAGCGTCGGCATGATCGCGCCGCCAGTCCAGCACGCAGTCGAGCGCCGCGTGCATCACGAAGCCACACGGATAGGGCTTGTACGACGTCGCCATGATTTCGAAGGTCTTGCCGAGATCGTCCGTGATGGCGGCAAGGTCGGGCCTCTCGGCCAAGGCATTGTAGTAGCCCTGCTTGCCGTTGAGCGGCTCCGCCGGCCCGGTAAAATTCTTCGCCGCGAGCAGCGCCGCCCACAATCCGTTGCGCGCCGCATTGCCGACGCCGACGCTCTTCGCCGGCGTGCCGAGGCATTCGCACAGACCGGCCGCTTGCGTCGCCGCGGTGCCGAGCGCCCAGATCATCTGCCGCTCGTCGAGTCCCAACAGCTTGCCGCTGCCGGCGGCGGCGCCGAACACGCCGCAGGTCGTGGTGATGTGCCAGCCACGATTGTAATGGCTCGGCGAGATCGCGCGCCCGATCCGGCATTCGACCTCCTGGCCGAGCACGAAGGCGAGGATGAGATCGCGGCCGCTGACCGGACATTGCAGCTCGCCGAGTGCAAGCAGCGGCGGCGCCAATGGCGCGGTCGGGTGAATCGCGGTCGGCACGTGGGTGTCGCAGAAGTCCAGCACATTGGCGCCGGCGGCGTTGAGGAATGCGGCGCTCAAGGTATCGATGCGCTCGCGCCGGCCAATCACGGCCGCCTGCTTGCCGCCGGAGAACATGGCGAGCGAATTGAGCGTCGTCTCCACGGTCGGATGGTGGCAGCCGGTCAACGCCACGGCGAAGAAATTCATCAGCGAGCGCTTGGCCTGATGGATCGCCGCTGGTGGTAGATCGTCGTAGCGGGTATCGACGACGAACTTCGCCAAACGCTCGGTGACGCCGGGATGCTGCAGCACGCTCACGGTCCTCGCCAAAGGGCCCGTCAGCATCGACCGCGGCGAGCCAAAGCGCAAGCGGCCCTACGCGGCCGGTGCGACCAATGACTCCATGTCCTGCGCGTTGCGATGCGCGACAGAAACGCGGCTGATTCGCCGTGAACCACGTAAGGCAAACGACCTGCCGCCTTGCAAAACCCATCCTGGCCGGGGAAGATTGCGGGCCTGGCCGCGGTGGCGGTTCAAGAGGAGGACGGCGTGAACAAGTTCGGTATCGGTCAGCCCGTGCCCCGGGTCGAGGACCCTCGCTTCATCACCGGCCGCGGCCGTTATGTCGACGATATCGAGCTGCCGCACCAGTGCCACGGCGTCCTGGTGATGTCGCCGCATGCCCATGCCCGCCTCAAGCGCGTCGACACCGGCAAGGCCAAGGCCGCCGACGGCGTGATCGCCGTGCTGACGGGCGCCGATGCCGCCGCCGACAAACTCGGCGGGCTCGCTCCGCCGATGCCCGAGGACATGGGCGGACCGAAGGGCTTTCGCTCGCTGCGCCCGATCCTGGTCGCCGACAAGGTGCGTGCGGTGGGCGACCGCGTCGCCTTCGTCATCGCCGAGACGGTGGCGCAGGCGCGCAACGCCGCCGAATTGATCGAGATCGACTACGAGCCGTTGCCGGCGGTGATCGGCGTCGAGGACGCGGTGAAGCCCGGCGCGCCGTCGATCTGGGACGAGGCGCCGAACAACGTGTCGTTCACGCTGATAATGGGCAACAAGGACGCAACCGACGCCGCGTTTGCCAATGCCAAGGACGTCGTCACCGTGAAGCTCACCAATTCGCGCATCACCGCCAACTCGATCGAGCCGCGCGCCGCAATAGGCCAGTATCACCCCGACGGCGACAATTACGTGCTCTATTCGACGTCGCAGAATCCGCACGGCACCCGCTCGGCGGTCGCCGGCCAGGTGCTGAGAATTCCCGAGACAAAGCTTCGCGTCATCTCGCCCGATGTCGGCGGCGGCTTCGGCATGAAGCACGGCGGCTATCCCGAAGACGCGCTGGTCTGCTGGGCGTCGCGCCGGGTCGGCGGCCGGCCGGTGAAATGGGTATCGACGCGCTCGGAGGCGCTCCTTGGCGACTCCCAAGGCCGCGACCAGGTGGTCACCGGCGAGCTCGCCATCGACGAGCGCGGCAAGGTTTTAGGCTTGCGCGTCAACGCGCTGCACGCCATGGGCTCGCACGTGTTCGGCGCCTCCATGGTGGTGCCGCTGTTCGCCATGCGGCTTGCGCCCGGCGTCTATCAGATCCCGGCGGTGCATTGCGTCGGCAAGGCGGTGTTCACCAACACCATTCCGCTCGCGCCCTATCGCGGCGCGGGCCGGCCCGAGGCGACCTATCTGATCGAGCAGCTGCTCGACCGTGCGGCGAAGGTCGTTGGCATCGATGCGATCGAGATCAGGCGGCGTAATTTCATTCCCGCGGCCGCTATGCCGCACAAGATCCAGACCGGCATCACCTACGATTCCGGCGATTTCGTCCATGTCATGGACGAGTGCCTGAAGGTTGCCGACTGGAGCGGCTTCGGCAAGCGCGCCGCCGAATCGAAGAAGCACGGAAAATTGCGCGGTCGCGGCATCGGCTATTTCCTCGAAGAGGCCGCCGTGTTCAACGACCGCATGGTGCTGCGCTTCGATCCCAGCGGCATGCTGACGATCCTCGCCGGCACCCACTCGCACGGCCAGGGCCACGCCACCGTCTACGCGCAGATGGTGACCGAATGGCTCGGCGTGCCGTTTGAGAACATCCGCTTCGTGCAGGGCGACACCGACGCGGTGCCGATCGGTCGCGGCTCCTACGGTTCGCGCAGCATGCATGTCGGCGGCAATGCGCTGAAGATCGCCGCCGACGGCATCATCGAGAAAGCCAAGCCCATGGCGGCGATGATGCTGGAAGCCGCCGCCGGCGACATCGAGTTCAAGGACGGCAAGTTCGGCATCGTCGGCACCGACCGCGCCATTCCGCTCACCGACGTGGCGAAGGCGTTCTACCGCCCGGCAATGCTGCCGGCGCAGTTCGACGTCGGCCTCGAAGCGTCGGGCCGCTTTGCCGCCGAGCCGCCGAACTATCCGAACGGCTGCCATGTCTGCGAGGTCGAGGTCGATCCGGAGACCGGCGAGGTCACGCTCGCGCGCTATGCCGCGGTCGACGACGTCGGCAGGATCATGAATCACCTGCTCTGCGAAGGCCAAATCCACGGCGGCGTGGCGCAGGGCGTCGGCCAGGCGCTGATGGAAGCCATTGTTTTCGACAAGGAGGGCCAGCTGCTCACCGGCAGCTTCCAGGACTACGCCATGCCGCGCGCCGTGGATTTTCCCGACCTGCAGTCGGAACTGACCGAAGTGCCGGCGCGCACCAATCCGCTCGGCGTCAAGGGCGCGGGCGAAGCCGGTGCCACCGGCGCGCCGCCGGCGGTGATCGGCGCCATCCTCGATGCGCTCAAGCCGCTCGGCATCGAGCACATCGACATGCCGGCGACGCCGTCGCGCGTTTGGGCCGCGATCAAGGCGAGCGCGGGCGCGCAGAAGGCGGCGGAGTGACGTGACCTCCGGCCTGCGACCGGGGCTCGAAGGCGTCGTCGTCGCGGAGACCGTGCTGAGCCATGCCGACCAGGAGGGCGGCATGCTCTGGGTGCACGGCCGGCCGATTCCGGACCTCGTCGAGCAATTCGGCTTCGAAGGCACCGTCGCACTATTGTGGGAAGGTTTCGCCGGCCGCGAGCTTTCGCGGGCCGGGATGACGCAGGCCCTCGGCGCGGCGCGGCAGCGGGTCTTCAGCCGCGTCGACACATGGCTGCCGGTCGCCGCGCGACAGCCGCTCGACATTGCGATCCGCGTCGCGCTCGCGCTGCTGCCGGACGATAGTTCGCCGGCGGCGATCCAGGCCATGTTCGCGGTCTGCGTTCCCGCAATCTTGCGCGCCGGCGCCGGCGCAACGCGGCTGCCGCCAGATCCCGCGCTGCCGGTCGCGACCGACGTGTTGCGCATGCTGCACGGCGCGCTGCCGGACGAAGCGAAAGCCCGCGCGCTCGATACCTATTTCGCCGCCATGGCCGAAAGCGGAATGGGTCCGGCGACGTTTACCGCGCGCACGGTGGCGTCGACGCGCGCGAGCCTTGCCGCCGCGGTGCTCGCGGCTTGGTGCTCATTCACGGGGCCGCTGCATGGCGGCGCGCCGGGCCCGACGCTGGATATGCTCGACGCCGCGGCGGCGGCCGGCGATCTCGACGGCTGGGTCGAACACAAGCTTACGTCAGGCGATCGCATCGCCGGCTTCGGCCATCGCGTATTTCGCGGCAACGACCCGCGCGCCGCGGCGATGCGCGCGGTGCTGCAACGCATGGGCCCGGCCGCACGCCGACTGGAGTTCGCCTCGCATCTCGAGCAACGCGTCGCCGCCGTCGCCGCCCGCGTCAAGCCGGGCCGGCGCCTTCCCGCCAACGTGGAAGTTATGGCCGCGCTGCTGCTCGACGCCGTCGGCTTCCCGCGTCAGGCCTTCACCGCTGTGTTCGCCATTACGCGCAGCGCCGGCTGGATCGCCCACGCGCTCGAGCAGCGCGCAACCGGCCGCATGATCCGCCCGGCGTCGCACTATGTCGGGCCGAAGGTGGGGTGATGCGACCGTCCACTTGTCGTGGATTGACGGTTTATCTGAGCAGACAAGCCATCGTCAGCAGCGAGGGCAGGAATGAAGGAGATATTGGAAAAGACCCTCTCGTACTTGCCACAATATTTTTCTGATTGCGGATCGATTATTGTCGGGCCAAAGACTTTTGTTTTGAACAAAGTTGCGTCGGAGAAATTATTTGAGTCAAAAGAGTATTTCTTGTTCTTGGCTCCGACCGTCGCCATTATCACCATCGTGTCGATGCTTTATCCCGTTCACGACGAAATATATACGGAGCTGGCCAAAAACTTTGTTCTCATTTTCATCGACTTCGTGGGGTACTCGTTTGCTGTCCGTGGCGCGTTTTGGCTCGCGGGCGGCCGCGCCCCATACGAAAAATTCTTCGCGGCTTATACTTACATCGCCAGTCCAATGTTGTTGGTGAATTATTTGATTGCCCTCATTTCAAACGGACTATTTCGTCTTTTGGACCCGAAGGCGTACGACGCTCTCCCCAAGGCGGGCTCGTTAGCCGCCAGAAGTCAGATCATCTCCGATAGTGCAGCCGCCTATGTCGTCTATACTTTCTCCGCGATCGATTTTTGTTTGATTGTCCTTTGGAGCTACATGTGTTGGGGCGCCTTTCGGGAAATAAATCACCTCAGTAAAGCAAGACCCGCTGTGGCATTTGTGATCGGTTGGACCCTTGCGGTGCCGATATTGGTTCTGCAGGCTTTGATCGCCCTTGCAGTTGCCGCTCCGTGATGGAGGAAGCGCGATTCGGTGTCCGGTTCGGTTTTGCCGTGACGCCCCGCTTTCGCGGGGGTGGAAAGAGCTTCACTGCACCTTCAGCCCCATCAGATTGGCGATGAGGTTGCGCTGAATTTGCGAGGTGCCGGCCGCGATCGTGGCGGCGCGGGAGTCGCGGAAGTGGCGCTCCATGTCGAATTCCGACGAATAGCCGAAGCCGCCCAGCACCTGCATGCCTTGGCTCGCGATCTTCACGTAGGTCTCCGACGTGAACAGCTTCGCCATGGTGATCTCGCGCAGCGCGTTCTGCCCGGTCGAAACGAGCCAAGCGGCGCGCCACATCAGACAGCGCGCGGCCTCGACCTCGGTCTGCATGTCGGCGAGCAAATGCGCGATTGCCTGGTTGCTGCCGATCGGCCGGCCGAACTGCTTGCGGTCCTTGGCATATTGCACGGCGAGATCGACCACGGCCTGGGCGGCACCGACATTGCCGGCCGACGAGGTGGCGCGCTCGACCTGCAGCCCCGACATCACGCAATCCCAGCCCTTGTTCTCGCCGCCGACCAGACGATCGGGCGGCACGCGCACCTTGTCGAAGGTGAGCTCATAGGTGCCGGTGGCGCGGCGGCCGAGCATGTCGAGCTTGCGCAAGGTGAGCCCCGGCGTGTCGTTGTCGACCAGGAACAGCGACAGGCCTTGCCGGTAATGCGCCTTGGGATCGGTCTTCACATAGAGATTGATGACATTGTTCTTGGCGCCGGCGGTCGAGGCCCAGATTTTCTGGCCGTCGATCACCCATTCATTGCCGTCCTTGACCGCGCTGGTGCGCATGGCACCGATGTCGGAGCCGGCGTCGGGCTCCGACATCGAGATCGAGAACTTGATCTTGCCGGCGATGAATTGCGGCAGCCAATGGCGCTTCTGCTCCTCGGATGCCATGCGCACGAGGTTCAATCCGCAGAAGATGCCGCCCGTATAGGCCATCACCAGATCGGCGGAGACGCGCGCGATCTCCTCGGCGACGATGACCATGTCCATCAGTGTGCCACCCGCGCCGCCGTATTCTTCGGGGAACGGCAGGCCGAGCAGGCCGGCTTCGGCAAGCGCCTGGAACAGCTCCTCGGGGTAGGTGCGCTCGCGGTCGTGCTGGCGCACATATTCGGGCGGCGCGTGCTTTTGCAGGAGCTTGCACACGGCCTCGCGCAATAGGCGCTGTTCTTCGCTGAAGCCGAAATCCATGGGTGTCATCCCGCTACGTGACAAAGGCGTGCGCAGCAAAATACAATCCGGCGGCCGAGGCAACAGCACCCGGCACCGCGCAGGAGGACCGCCATGAGCGACGCCGGCCAAATGTTCTCCGACGGCAAAGCCTACGAACGCATGATGGGCCGCTGGAGCAAGCGCGCCGGGGTGCAATTCCTCGATTGGCTCGATGCGCCAAAGGGACTGCACTGGGTCGAGGTCGGCTGCGGCAACGGCGCCTTCACCGAAGAGCTGATCGCGCGCTGCGCGCCGCGCGCGGTCGACGCCATCGACCCGTCGAAAGGGCAGCTTGCCTTTGCGCGCGCGCGGCCGGCGGCGAAGCTTGCACAATTTCGCATTGGCGACGCGCAGGCGCTGCCGTTTCCCGACAACAGCGCCGATGCCGCCGGCATGGCGCTAGTCATCACCTTCGTGCCCGATCCGGCCAAGGCCGTCGCCGAGATGGCCCGCGTGGTGCGGCCGGGCGGCCTCGTTGCTACTTACATGTGGGACGTCGCGGGCGGCGGCATTCCGTTGGCACCCGTCGGCCGCGCCTTGAAAGCCATGGGCAAGGAGTATTCCCGCATGAGCGAGGCCGCGGCGCGACGCGACACCATGCAGGCGCTGTGGCAAGGCGCCGGACTACAAGCGGTCGAAACCCGCGTCTTCCATATCACCGTCAATTTTGCGAGCTTCGACGACTTCTGCGAGTCGAATCTCGTGCCTATCGGACCGGCCGGACAGGTAATCGCCAAGATGTCGCCGGCGGAGCGGGAGCAGCTCAAAGCGCACCTGCGCACGCATTTGCCCACCGCCGCCGACGGCAGCATCGCCTACGAAGCGTTCGCCAATGCGGTGAAGGGCCGGGTTGCTAAGTAGACGCGCGGTCGCGCTACGCCGTCGATAGCAACGGCTACCGCATCCCCTCCGGCATGATCGCCTGACGGCCGAGCTGCTGCCACGCCATCGGCGCGCCGGCCTTCTTCGCCGCCTCCGCCTGAGGCAGCGACTTGTCCCAGCGCATGGCAATGAAACGCTGGCCGTTGATGCCGTCGGATGCGTTCGAGGCGAGCCAGATCAGCGGCACGACCATCACCTTCGGATCGATGAGCTTCGAACGATCCGGCTCCTGTCCCTGCGAGACCAGCCGCGTGTTGGCGGCGCCGCCGGGCACCAGCACGTTGGCGGTGACGCCCGAGCCTTCCAGCTCCTGCGCCAGCGCCAGAAGGTGCGCCTCGTTGGCGGCCTTCGAGCCGCCATAGGGCTGGATGCCGGCGCGATACATGGTGTCGAGGCTCGTGGTGACGTTGATGATGCGGCCCCAGCGCTGCTTGAGCATCACCGGCAGCGCCGCACGCGTCATCAAAAACGCGGCGATCACGTTGACCTCGATGATGCGGCGGAATTCCGCCGGCGTCACGTCCCAGAACTTGCCGTAATCCTTCGCCTCGGGGCCGCGGAAAAAACTCATGCCGAGGCCGGCATTGTTGATGAGAATATCGAGGCGGCCGCAGCGCTCGATGACCGTGCGCACGATCTTCGGCGCGCTCTCGTCGGCGGTGACGTCGGCGACGACGCCGATCAGGCGATCGCGGGTGCCGCGCTCGTCGGCGAGGCTCTCGACCTCCTCCAGCACCGGCGCGTCGATCTCGACCGCGGCGACGCGGGCGCCGGCGTCGAGCAGGCCGAGTGTCATCTCGCGGCCGAGCCCGCGCCCGGCGCCGGTGACGATGGCGACTTTGCCGTCTAGCGCTTTAGCCATCTCTTGGGCCATGATATTTCCTTTGGTGTTTTATTGTTCGACGGTGATGTGGCGCTGCTGCACGACGGCGCCGAACTCCTTCGCGGTCCGCATCCATAGCGCGGTGAATTCCTCCGGCGTGCCACCGCCGGCGACCCAGCCGTCGTCGGCAAAGCGCGCGGTCAGCGCCGGATCGCGCACCACCTTGGTGATGTCGGCGGCGATCTTGTCGACGATCGGCTCGGGCGTTCCTGTCGGTGCGAATAATGCGAACCAGCTGTTGACGTCGAAGCCGGGAAAGCCCGTTTCGGCAAAGGTCGGCACATCGGGAATGCTCGGGCTGCGCGCCGCGCCGGTGACCGCAAGCGCGCGCAATTGGCCCGACGCGACCAGCGGCTTTGCCGAGCCCATCTCGCCCATCACCATCGGAATGTGGCCGCCGAGCAGATCTTGCATCGCCGGCGCCACGCCCCGATAGGCGACATGCTGAAACTGCGTGCCGTAGTTCAGGTTGAACAATTCGCCGATCAGATGCATCTGCGAGCCGACACCGGGGCTGCCGAACGACACGGGCGCGGTCTTGGCGTAGTCGATCAGCTCCTTGATGTCGTGGAACTGCGACGACGGCGCGACGAGACAGATCAACGGCGACGACGTCAGCAACGTGACGCCGACGAAATCGCTCACCGGATCGTAGGTGAGCTTGGGATTGAGATACTGCGCGATGGCGTGGCTGCCGGCGACGCCGATCAACAGCGTGTAGCCGTCCGCCGGCTGGTGCGCAACATAGTCGCTGGCGACGGCGCCGAGCGCGCCGGCCTTGTTCTCGACCACCACCGGCTGGCGCCAGATCTCGGAAAGCTTCGGCGCGATAAGGCGCGCGACGATGTCGACACCGCCGCCGGCAGCGAACGGCACGATGAGGCGGACGGGGCGGGTGGGGAAGTCTTCGGCTTGCGCCGGTGCGGCTGCGGCCCACAGCGCGAACGCCAATACTGCGATCGCGCAACCGTGCTTGCCATTGGTCATGTATTTTCCTCAGTAGAGATGGCTGCGCCAGCGACTACCTACCCTTAAATCGCACGTTGCATCAGAGCGCAGAGAGAATTTGAACTCAAGGACGGCCCGAAGGGCCGCCGCCTGCGGCGGTTGCCGAAGACAATCCTTGACTTCAAATTCTCTCTGCGCTGACCGTCTATCGTGCGATTTAAGGGAAGTTCCGCCCTTCGGACATTTCATATCTATTGGATTTGCTGGCCTCCTCCCCAGCCGGTTGCGCCAAGCCGGCGCGCCGCCTATATTCCGGCCACTTTCCAGTCATCCCCTGATGACGTTGGCTTCGCCCGGAGGGCGGGCGGAGCACAGAGGAGATTTACCATGACGGCCACGCCGTTGATGCCGAAAGCAACCGCCGTGTGGCTGGTCGACAATACCTCGCTGTCGTTCGACCAGATCGCCGAGCTGTGCCACCTGCATCCGCTGGAGGTCAAAGCCATCGCCGACGGCGATGCCGCGCAGGGCATCAAGGGCCTCGACCCGATCTTGACCGGGCAATTGACCCGCGAGGAGATCGCCGCCGCCGAGGCCGATCCGAACCACAGGCTGCACCTCGCCGACCCGAAGGTGCGACTGCCCGAGGCCAAGCCGAAGAAGGGCCCGCGCTACACGCCGGTGTCGCGCCGCCAGGATCGGCCCAACGCGATCCTGTGGCTGGTGCGCAATCACCCCGAGCTGAAGGACAGCCAGATCATGCGGCTGGTGGGCACCACCAAGTCGACCATCCAGGCGATCCGCGAGCGCACCCACTGGAATTCGGCGTCGCTCACGCCGCTCGATCCGGTGACGCTTGGGCTTTGCTCGCAGATCGACCTCGACCTCGAAGTGCACCGCGCCGCCAAGGAGAAGCCGATCCCGATCGAGGCCCAGGGCGCGACACTGCTGCCGGCGTCGGTCACCACCGCGCCGAAGGAAGAGCCGGAGCCCGCCCCGGCCGACGAGAAGAAGTCCGACGAGCTCGACGTCAACGCCGGGTTCGCGAAATTGAAGCAGCTCGGCGGCAAGAGCGAGTAACGTTTCCTCCCCCGTTTACGGGGGAGGTGGCGAGCGAAGCGAGCCGGTTGGGGCGCTCGGCAGCGTCGCTAGCTTATTCGATCGAGAATTGCCTCTACGCCCGCGCCCCCTCCACCACCCTCCGCGCGCTGCGCGCGTGCTCGGGCGGTCGCCCCCCACTTCGTGGGGGAGGATGAAAACTCACCCCCGATCGTTGCGCAGCACGACGCAGGCGCCGCCGGCGGCGATCAGCTTTGTGCAGAATTTTTCCAGATAGCCGCGATTGTCGTCGGCGATGCGAATTTCGTAGCGCGTCGCCGCGCCGAGGCCGGCTCCGCGGCCGCGCAGCACGATCGGCTCGCGGTCACCGATCAGCGCGGCGAATTGCTTCTGGACCCGGCGATAGGTCGCCCAGGCCTTGCTCTCCGACCAGTTGGCGGCGAGCTGCATGCCCCAGCGCGGCACATAGGACGCGATGCGCTGCGCCTCCTCCTTCGGCGCCAGAATCAAATTCGCCAGCCGCGTGCACGGCACGCCTTGCGGGATCGTGGTGTCCGAAGTCTCCGGCGGATAGGCCGCCGCCCATTCGTCGGCGGTCCAGCCGGTGATGATGGCGACGTAATTGCGGGTCTCGGCCGGCAGCCCACGGCGGCCGGCGAGCCAGGCGGCGACCCGCGCCGGCCCGGCATTGTAGCCGGCGGCAGCGAGCCCAAGATTTCCGAACTTATCCTTGAGCTCGTGCAGATAAGCCGCCGAATGCTTCAGCGCCTCGATCGGATCGAACGGATCGACAAGCCCGCGATAATCCGCGGTCGACGGCATGAATTGCGCGATGCCCTGCGCGCCCTTCCTGCTGATGGCAAGCGCGTTGAACCGGCTCTCCTGCCAGATCACGCGGGCGAAAAACTCCACCGGCAACCCATTCTCCGCCGCGTCCTGCTCCACCGCGCGGCAGATGTCGTCGGCGGTCGGCGGATTTTTCGGGGCGGCGGATTCCGTCTGGGGCGGAGGCGATGCGCCCGTATCGGCAGGCGACTGCGCGTGCGCCGGCTCAATCAGTGCCGTGAACAAACAAAGCAGCGCTCCTACAGCAACACGTGTCCGCGCACGATTGCCCGGCATAAGGAGTTTCCTACGCCCCTACTCCCTTCCCCTTCAGCGCCGTCCCGATCTCCTCCAAGATCGCCGGGTCGTCGATGGTCGCCGGCATCTGCCAGGCGTCGCCGTCGGCGATCTTCTTGATGGTGCCGCGCAGGATTTTACCCGAACGCGTCTTCGGCAGCCGTGCCACCGTGATGGCGAGCTTGAAGGCGGCGACCGGGCCGATCTTGTCGCGGATCAGCGCGATGCACTCTTTCTCGATCTCGGTCGGCGGGCGGTTGACGCCGGATTTCAGCACGACGAAGCCGCACGGCACCTCGCCCTTTAATTCGTCCTTGATGCCGAGCACGGCGCATTCGGCGACGTCCGGATGCGCCGCCAGCACCTCCTCCATGCCGCCGGTGGAGAGCCGGTGGCCGGCGACATTGATGATGTCGTCGGTGCGGCCCATGACGAAGATATAGCCGTCGTCGTCCTTGAAGCCGGCGTCGGCGGTCTTATAGGAGCCGGGGAATTCCTCGAGGTAGCTCTCGCGCATGCGCCCGTCGGCCTGCCACAAGGTCGGCAGACAAGCCGGCGGCAGCGGCAGCTTGATCACGATCGAGCCCATGGTGTTCGCCGCCACTTCGCGATTGCCCTCGTCGACGACGCGGATGTCGTAGCCCGGCATCGCCACGGTCGGCGAACCGTGCTTGACCGGCAGCGGACCGAGGCCGACCGGATTGCCGGCGATGCACCAGCCGGTCTCGGTCTGCCACCAGTGATCGATCACCGGGACTTTCAGAAGCTGCTCCGCCCATTCGAGGGTAGGCGGATCGGCGCGCTCGCCCGCGAGAAACAGCGTGCGGAATTTCGACAGGTCGTATTGCGTCAGCAGCTTGCCCTGCGGATCCTCCTTCTTGATGGCGCGAAACGCGGTCGGCGCCGTGAACATCGCGACGGCGCCATGCTCGGCGATGATACGCCAGAACGCGCCGGCATCGGGCGTGCCGACCGGCTTGCCTTCGTAGAGGATGGTGGTGCAGCCGCAGATGAGCGGCGCATAGACGATGTAGGAATGGCCGACCACCCAACCGATGTCGGACGCCGTGAACCACACCTCCCCCGGCTCAACGCCGTAGAGATTCTGCATCGACCATTTCAGCGCCACCATGTGGCCGCCGTTGTCGCGCACCACGCCTTTCGGCCTGCCGGTGGTGCCGGACGTATAGAGAACGTAGAGCGGGTCAGTCGCCGCCATCGGCTCGCACGGCCAAGCCGAGCGGGCATGAATGAGCGCGTAATCGCGCATCGCCACCCAGTCGCGGTCGCGGCCTTCGATCATCGCCGCGCTGGCCTGCGGCCGCTGCAGGATGAGGCAGGTCTGCGGCTTGTGCTTCGCAAGCGTGATTGCCTCGTCGAGCAAGGGTTTATAGGCGACGATGCGGCCGGGCTCGAGGCCGCAGCTTGCGGAGAGAATGACTTTCGGCGTGGCGTCGTCGATGCGGGTGGCGAGCTCCCGCGCGGCGAAGCCGCCGAACACCACCGAATGAATGGCACCGATGCGAGCGCAGGCCAGCATGCCGATGACCGCTTCCGGGATCATCGGCATGTAGAGAATGACGCGATCGCCCTTTTGCACGCCGAGGTCGCGCAGCATGCCGGCGAGCACCTGAACTTCGGTCAGCAGGCGATGATAGGTAATTGTGCGCTTTACCCCGGTAAGCGGCGAGTCGTAGATGATCGCCGCCTGGTCGCCGCGGCCGCCGTCGACGTGGCGGTCAACGGCATTGAAGCAGGTGTTGCAGACGCCGTCGGGGAACCAGCGGCCGTAAACGCCCGCGTTGCCGTGGAACACGGTCTTCGGCTTCTCGATCCAGTCCAGGGCCTGCGCCGCCTCCGCCCAGAACGCCAGAGGATCGCGCTGCCAGCGCGCGTAAGTCTCGTGATAACGGCTCGACCGGGCATCCATGGCGCACCTCCAACTGTCGCGTCACCCTGAGGCGGCCACGTCAGGATGACGGATGACAGGACGCCTTTGCAAGCGATCTGAGCCCGCGTCTATGACATTGATCAAAACCGCCCCGGTTCGCTAGGCTTAAGGGAAAAGCCCGGCCCAGAAAGCCGCCACTCCAGGGGAGCGCGCCATGCCGTCGGCCTATGACACCGATCTCGACCGTAATCCGGCGAATTTCCAGCCGCTGACGCCGCTGTCGCTGCTCGCCCGCGCCGCCGAGGTCTATCCGGACCAGACCGCGATCGTCCACGGCAAGGGCTCCTGGAACTATCGGCAGTTCTACGCCCGCGCCCGCCAGCTCGGCTCGGCGCTGCAAAAGCGCGGCATCAAGCGCGGCGATACGGTCGCCGCCGTGCTCGCCAATACGCCGGCCATGCTGGAAGCCCACTACGGCGTCGCCATGGCGGGCGCCGTGCTCAACACCATCAACACCCGGCTCGACGCCGCCATCATTGCGTTCACGCTCGATCACGGCGAGGCGAAAGTGCTGATCGTCGACCGCGAGTTTTCCAAAGTAGCAAAAGAGGCGCTCGCGACCTGCAAGGCCAAGCCGCTGGTGATCGACTACGACGACCCGGAATATTCAGGGCTGGGCGACCGCCTGAGCAATCTCGAATACGAAGATTTTCTGCGCGACGGCGATCCGAACTTCGCCTGGCAGATGCCGAATGACGAATGGGACGCGATTACGCTCAATTACACCTCGGGCACCACCGGCGATCCGAAGGGCGTCGTCTATCATCACCGCGGCGCGTATCTGCTTGCCGTCGCCAATGTCATCACCTGCGGCATGGGCAAGCATCCGGTCTATCTGTGGACGCTGCCGATGTTTCACTGCAACGGCTGGTGCTTCACCTGGACCTTGTCGGTGGTCGCCGGCACCCATGTCTGCCTGCGCGCGGTGCGGGCGCCGGCCATGTACGACGCCATTGTCGCCCATAAGGTCACGCATCTGTGCGGCGCGCCGATCGTGATGTCGACCTTGCTCAACGCGCCGGCTTCGGAGAAGAAGCCGCTGCCGCACGTCGTGCAGTTCGCCACGGCCGCGGCACCGCCGCCGGAGGCGGTGCTGGCGGCGATGAAGGCCGCCGGCTTCAACGTCACCCATCTCTACGGCCTGACCGAGACTTACGGCCCTGCCGCCATCAACGACTGGCACGGCGACTGGGACGCGTTGTCGGCGTCCGAGCAGGCGGCGAGGAAGGCGCGTCAGGGCGTGCGCTATCCCGTGCTGGATGGCCTCGACGTCATCGATCCTGACACCATGCAGCCGGTGCCGCGCGACGGCGAGACCATCGGCGAAGTGATGTTCCGCGGCAATGTGGTGATGAAGGGCTATCTGAAGAACAAGGCGGCGACGCAGAAGGAATTCGCGGGCGGCTGGTTTCATTCCGGCGATCTCGGCGTCATGCATCCCGATGGTTACATCCAACTGAAAGACCGCTCCAAGGACATCATCATCTCCGGCGGCGAGAACATTTCCTCGATCGAAGTCGAGGATGCGCTCTACAAGCATCCGGCCGTCCAGGTCGTCGCCGTGGTCGCCAAGCCTGATGAGAAATGGGGCGAGACACCCTGCGCCTTCGTGGAATTAAAGCCTGGCACGACCGCAACCGCCGACGAGCTGATCGCCTGGTGCCGCAAGCACCTCGCCGCCTATAAATGCCCGCGCTACGTGGTGTTCGAGACCGTGCCGAAGACCTCGACCGGCAAGATCCAGAAATTCAAGCTGCGCGAGATGGCGAAGGGGGCGTGATGTCCGGCTCCGGCGAACGCGACGGCGATCGCATCAGCAGCACCTTGCGCTGGAAGGATGTGGTGCTGCCCGCGTCGGTGAGGCCAGCCGACATTGACGTGCTGATTTTCGATCACACAGCCGGAAACTGGCGCAAGATGGCAAGGATTGTCGGCGACGTTCTTACGGTCTGCAGGGCTCGTTCAATGCCCTTGAACGCCGAAGTGATTGCGGCGCGAATTCAGGAATTGGCAGAGACCGGTCGGATTGAGAGCGCGGGCAATCTGACCATGTGGCGTTACAGCGAAGTGCGCCTGCCGCAAGGCTAGCCCCCAAACGCCGATGCCCGCGACTGGCGCGGGCATCATGAAAAGCAACTCTCGCTTCCGCGGCGGGCCGCGGATCGTAACGCCGCTTCGAACCGCCTGGTTAGTGGACGAGAACCGCGAGCTTGAGCTTGGCGATCTCGTCTTTTACGTGCAACTTTTTCCGCTTCAATTGGGCAATTTCCAGATCATCCGTCGATGGATGGGTCATTGCCTCGATAATTTCCTGCTCCAATGCCTGATGCCGTCTCTCGAGTTCCGCAAGATGGGATTCGATCGCCATATGGCCTGTCTCCTTGCGTGGATCCCTGTCAGTTCAGATCACCCAACGCCCTCCGACAATTATACGAATATATACCCGATTTCGCCGTTGTGGAAAATCCCCGCTGTGCACCGCTCTGCCCTGTCGGAACGGCATGCGGGCTTGTGGGGAATTAACCAAAACGCGATAATCCATAGCCACTTAGAGGCCGGAACCGCGCTTAAGGCGCGACCAAGGCGGCGATGACGGAAGAGGAAGAACGCGAGCTTCGGGCGCAGCTTTCGCGCCTGCAGCAGGAGCATCGCGACCTCGATGCCGCGATTGCTGCGCTGCAGGACTCGCCGGGCTCCGACATCATCCAGGTCCAACGGCTCAAGAAGCGCAAGCTCCTGCTGCGCGACCGCATCACCTTCATCGAGGACCAGCTGACCCCCGACATCATCGCCTAGGTGCTCCTCGCCCCGACTTGCCGGCCGTGGCAGGTGGTATTGCGCTCCGCCTTGCGGGCGTACATGGCCGCATCGGCGCGGGCGATTGCCTCGGCGGGCGCGTCGAGGGCGCCCAGGAGCGCGACGCCGGCCGAGGCCCCGACCACCAAGGTCGCGGCACCCCAGCGCACCGGCGCGCCATAAACCGCGGCTTCCAGCTCGGCGGCCTTGGCTGCGGCCTCGACGCCGTTGATGTTCCACAGCAGCAAAACGAACTCGTCGCCGCCGAGGCGGGCGACCACGTCCGAGGCGCGCACATGGCGCAGCAAGGCCGCCGCCACCGCCTTGAGCACGGTGTCGCCGGCGGCATGACCGTGGCGATCGTTGACCGGCTTGAAGTCGTCGAGATCGACATAGATCAGCGCGGCGGTGACGCCGTAGCGCCTGATGTAGGCGAGCGAGCGCTTGAGCTCGCGCTCAAAGCCGCGGCGGTTGAGTACGTCGGTCAAGGGATCGACGTCGATCCGCGTTTCGAGATCGACGATACGGGCGCGGGATTCCTTGAGCTGCGCCGCGAGCGCATCGACCTCGGCGGCAAGGCGCATGACACTCGAACGCGACGGCGGCCGCGCCGCCTTTGGGATGTCGGCGAGAGGCTTGGCGGCCGAAGCGTGGCGTGATTTCGATTGCGGCCGCCGGATGACGTCGAGTTTGCTTGCCGACTTTGCCGCCTTGCGTTTCATCGCCCCGAAATTCCCGCACATTCCGCGAATCGCAAAGGCGAGGATAGCGCGCGGCGCGCGACGGCACAGCGCCGCCAGCAACCGCCAAAAACTGCTGTGATTGTAGTTAGTTATGGATATGCGACCGAATGTCGCAGATGGTCGACTCCTCCGTCGGCTGCAGGAAGATACGCGACGCGGCCTCACTCCACCTGCAGGAAGTCGATCGGATCGGTCTGCGCAGCGTCGAACACCGCCGCCGTCAGCGGACCGCCGAACACGGCCGCGGTGTCGAGGTTGAGCCGGTTGGCGCGCAGGTCGGGCACGCCGGTCGTCAGCGGCGTGTGGCCGTGCACGATCAGCCGGCCGAAGTCGTGGCGATGCGACAGGAACGGCTCCCGGATCCAAAGCAAATCGTTGTCGTCCTGGGCGTCGAGCGGCGCGTCCGGATTGACGCCGGCATGGACGAAAAAGCGCCGGCCGTCGTCGTAGCTCAAGCGCAGCGCGCGCAGCCAATCGACATGGGCGCGCGGCAGGTCGCTTGCGGAATCGACGGCGTAACTCGCAAGCGTCTCGGCGCCGCCCTGCACCAGCCAGAACCGCGCCGGAGCATCGCCGTCGATGACCGAAAGCGCCATCGCTTCGTGATTTCCCATCAGCGGCACCACGGCTTCGCCGCGCGCGCTTTGCAGCGCCATCAAAAGATCGACGACGCCGCGGACCTGCGGCCCGCGATCGATGTAGTCGCCGAGCAGAACGACTTTCATCGGCACGCCGGCGGCGTGCTCGTCGCAGCGCGCGAGCAGGCTCCGCAGCTTATCGAGCGAGCCGTGAATGTCGCCTATTGCGTAAGTCAGAGACATCGCCGCCGTCCCCGCCGCTGCGATTGGCGCGTTCCAATGATGGCGACATTCAGGCGGAGTCGTTCAGTCCGTATTCAACACCGATGTGGGAACCTCAAGCTCTCGGGGGCGATTGGCTTCAACAGAACCCGCGCTGATCGAGGTGATGTCATGAGAAGGATTCTAACGGCACTCGTCACCGCCGCGGCCATTGCCGCTTCGGCTGTTGCCACGCCGGCCACCGCGCAAGGTTGGCATGGCGCCGGCTGGCACGGCGGCTGGGGCTGGGGACCCGGCCCCTTCATCGGTGGCCTCGCCGCGGGCGCCATCATCGGCGGCGCGCTGACGGCGCCGTACTACTACCCCTATCCGAGTGGCTATTACGGCTACGCTCCGGGTCCTTATCCCGGCCGGGCCTGCGTGTGGCAGCCGGTGTGGAATGGCTGGGCCTGGGTCCGCGGCTGCGTCTAACGAGCCAAAACGCCTGTAAATCAGCCGTTAACCGCAAATTCGGCACCCTACTTCCGCCCAAGATTTTAGCCAAAGTCGCCATGGGTGCGACGAAGGTGCCGCAACAATCCGGGAGTTGCACGGGGACTCCCGCCGACCGCTTCGCAGATCGGCACCCGTCCGATCGCTTGAGGAGACCTTGATGCATAAATCGCTCATCGGGCTCGTTGCCGCAGCCGGCATCGGGCTGGGTTCAATGGCAGCGCCAGCTCCGGCCAATGCCGGCTGCTGGGGCTGTGCCGTCGGCGCCGGCGTCATCGGCGGCATGGCTGTGGGCGCCATCGTCGGCAGCGCCATCGCCAACAGTCCGCCGCCCGGTTATTACGGTCCGCCACCCGGTTACTATCCGCCTCCGCCGCCCCCGCCCCCTGGCGCCTATGCACCCGTCGCGCAGCTCGCGCCCGGCTGCTGGTGGGAGAAGCGCCGCGTTTGGGTCGACGGCGTCGGCTATCGTCTGCGCCCGGTGCAGGTCTGTCCTTAACCTTGGTCCGGACCTGATCGCTTAGGGGATCACATCGGCCGGCTTCAACAGCCGGCCGGTTTTTTGTCTTTAATCTTTTTGCGGCCAAAGCGTTTTGTGCCCAAAACGTTTTATGGCACATGATCGACGTGAGCGTTTCAGGCGCCCGCGCGCGGAAACAACGCGCAACGGGCCTATACCGGAACTCGAAAGACGCGACGATGCGCTCGCTGTTGGCAGGCCGGGGAGAAGCGATTGCGCGAGCCAAGCGCGCCAGCGCGAAATTGCGCGAGGCCATCGAAGTGGCCCGGCCGTTGGCGCGACAAGCGCTCGCCCTTGCCGCCGTGGCGGTCGTCTGGCTCCGCGCGCAGTCGCGCACGCCGCAGGGCCAACGCGTCATGACGGCGCTGATGTGGCTCGGTGGCGGCGCGCTGTGCATCTATATCGGCGTCGGCGCGGTGCTGTATTTCACGCAGCGCTCGCTGATGTATTTCCCCGAGACGGCGCACACCACGCCGGCCGTCGCTGGGCTGCCGCAGGCCGAAGAGATTTCACTCACCACCGCCGACGGCGAGCATCTGGTCGCCTGGCACGTGCCGCCGCGCGACGCCAAGCCGGTGATCGTTTATCTGCACGGCAACGGCGGCGCGCTGCGCTACCGCGTCGAGCGCTTCAACCGCCTCACCACCGACGGTATCGGGCTCGTCGCCGTCGAGTACCGCGGCTACGGCGGCTCGAGCGGCAGCCCGAGCGAGCGCGGCCTGATTGCCGACGGCGAAGCAGCCTACGCCTTCACCGCGGCGCATTATGCGACGTCGCAGATCGTGCTGTGGGGCGAGTCGCTCGGCTCCGGCGTCGCCGTGGCGCTGGCCAGCGAAAAGCCGGTCGCCCGCGTGATCCTGGAAGCACCCTTCACGTCGGCCGCAGCCGTCGCGGCGCGGCGCTACTGGTACCTGCCGGTGCGGCTCTTGATGACGGACCAGTTCCGCTCCGACGAACGCATCGGCAAGGTCACTGTCCCGCTCCTGATCCTGCACGGCACCCAAGACAACGTGGTGCCCTATGCCATGGGCCAGCGCCTGTTCGATCTCGCCCACAAGCCCAAGCACATCGTGCGCTTCCTCGACGGCGGCCACGAAGACCTCGACAAGAACGGCGCCCTGGTCGCGGTCGGCCGGTTTTTGGCCGGAGATTTGGATCCGTAGCGGATCACTGCGGCACGGTCATCAGCTCGAGCACATGGCCGTTCGGATCGCGGAAATAGACGCCGCGGCCGCCGTTCCAATCGTTGAGCTTGCCGTCGTCGAGGCTCCAGGGCGCACTGCCGAAGGCAAGCCTCGCCTTCTGGATGCGGCCGAAAATGGCGTCGAACTCGGCATTGCTGACATGAAACGCCAGATGATGGCTTTCGAACTTGACGTCGTCGTCGAACAGCAGCGTCAAATTCTTGTTGACCCGAACCGGCGCGAAATAGCCGCTGCGTCCGCGCTTCAGTCCGAAAATCCTGGCGAAGAACTCGGCCGCGGCAGCTTTGTCGCGGGCCGGCACGATGGTGTGATTGAGCGTGATGGTCATCTCCCGCTCCTTTATCTGGGCCATGATCTATCTGGGCATGATCTTCTCGGAAAACCGGCGTCCACTTTTCCGGATCATGCCCTAGAACGTCTGGTACGACTGGCCGGCGCGGCCGCCGACGCGCGTAAAGCCGGCCTTCGCCGGCTCGTATTTGTCGTTGATGTTGAGCGCCTTGGCGTAGGAGCCCGCGGCCTTCTCCTTGTCGCCGAGGCGCTCGTAGGCGAGCCCGCGGCTGGCCCAGGCTTTGGCATTGGTCGGATCGGCCTGCACCGCCTGATCGAGATCGGCGGCCGCCGATTTGTTGTCGCCGATGGCGAGATAACTGAGTGCGCGGGCGACGAACACATCGGTCTTCTGCGTGGTCAGCCCGAGCGCGGTCGAGAAATCGTCGATCGCGAACGGGTGTTGATGCTGACGCTGATAGAGCAGCCCGCGGCTGTAATAGGCTTCGCCGCTGTTGGGCTTGAGCGCGATCGCCTTGTTGAAATCGGCGAGCGCCTGGGCGCCGCGGTTTTGCGCGCTTTGCACCATGCCGCGGCCCAGATAGGCCGCGCCATAGGACGGGTCGATCGACAGCGCCTTGTCGTAGTCGGCGAGCGCGAGATCGAGCTTGCCGGTTTTGCGATAGACCAGGCCGCGATTGGCGTAGGCCTGGGCGTAGTTGGGATCGAGAGCGATCGCTTTGTTGAAGTCGGCTAGCGCCTGTTCGGACCGGCCGGCTTCGCCGAAGACGGCGCCGCGCATGTTGTAGGCCTGCGGATCGTCAGGATGGGTCTGGATCACCTCGCTGAGCGAGACCAGGTTCGGCTGCGCGGTGGCGTAGGCCGGATCGTTATTCTCGGCCGCCGGCGGATTACCCAAGGTCGAGCACCCCGCGAGCGCCACCGCTGCAAGCCCTATGGCTGGGAGCACGCCGGCGACGACTGCCGCGCGCGCGGCGCACTCGCTTCGGCTGGCCGGTGTGGCGATGGCTCGTCGTGTCATCCGGTGGCTCGCGGTGCCGGGCGCCCGGAAGGGGTCCAAGCCGGCAAACGATACCACCGCGGCGCGGCAAAAAAAGCGGCGGGGGCCGTTAAGCCCCCGCACCGCCAATAAAACTCTGCGTCGCTCAGCCGAACCGGGGCGTCCGCAGCGGGCCCGAGCGACCGGCGCCGGGGCCTCCGGGGCCGGTCGGCTTCGGCTTCATGGGCAACAGGCCTTCGCGCTGCAGGCGCTTGCGCGCGAGCTTGCGCGCCCGGCGAATCGCCTCGGCCTTCTCCCTTGCCTTCTTTTCCGATGGTTTTTCGTAGTGGCCGCGGAGCTTCATTTCGCGGAAGATGCCCTCGCGCTGCATCTTTTTCTTGAGCGCCTTGAGGGCCTGATCGACATTGTTGTCACGGACGAGAACCTGCACGCTTGCTCCTTTGGCAGTTCACTTGGATTGCGTGGCGGCACCGGCGCAACCGCTTGGCCACCTTGCGGCGGCATGTAGCAGAACAGGGGTGGAAAGTCCACAAGTCCGGTTTGGTTTCACCGCGGCCGGAAATAATCGATTCACCTACCAGGACGTCTTGCCCGGAGCGGCTTTGGCGATGGCCCGCGGCGTCGCCAGCCGCGCCAGCCCCCGCAAGACCCTGGTCCGCAACGGCTGTACCGCGCCGTCGCCGGCATCGAACGGGCAGACGAACGGCATGTTGTGCAGCTTGCGCAGCGCCACCCGCAGGCTGCAGTCGACCACGGAATCGCCGCCGTACGGATTGGCCTTGCGCAGATAGTCCGGGATCTTCGACGGCCCCCAGGCGGTGTAGCGGATGTAGAGCGCCTCATAGCCGTTGAGCTTGGCCAGTATGTTGAAGAATTTCGGCTGATAGCTGACCAGGCCGTGATCGACCAAGCCGCCGGCGGGCAGCTCGTGGTACATGACGCCGCCGACCCGGACCAGCTGATGGATGACGCGGAACGCATTCATCTGATTGGCGACATGCTCGGTGGTGCCGCCATTGACCACCAGATCGAAGGCGCCGCGCAACCGCCGCGGCACCCGGCCGCGATTGAGATCGAGCCGGATGGCGTCGCCCTCGACGTCGATGGCGCTGCGCTGCATTCCGAGTGCCGCCCAAAACTCGGCCGACGACGGTGCCGACGTCGAGAAGTTCGCTTCGCCCACGGGCTTGAATACCGGCGGCACCACGCAGCCGAACAGCCGATAGGCCACGGCAAGCTCCGGCGCCACCATCAACGAATCGGAGATTTGTTGCGCGCCGATTTCCATGACGCGCGTGGCGCGGTCGAGGGCGCCCTTCTGCTTCAGCTCGATCAGATCGGTGAGGAAGACGTTACCCAGACCCATTTATAATCCCTACAGCACGATCTGATCGTGTCACTCGGTGAACACTTGCGTCACGTGTCCCATCTTGCGGCCGGGCCGGATCGCGGTCTTGCCGTAGAGGTGCACCGCGGTGCCGGGCAGCGCGAGGAAGCGCCGGTAGTCCTCGACCTCGTTGCCGATGAGGTTCGTCATCTCGATGCGGCGGCCGCGGCGGATCGGCTTCGCCAGCGGCCAGCCGGCGACAGCACGGATGTGCTGCTCGAATTGCGACACCGAGGCGCCGTCAAGCGTCCAGTGGCCGGAATTGTGCACCCGCGGCGCGATCTCGTTGACCAGGAGCGTGCCGCCCTCGCGCAGCACGAACATCTCGACCGCCAATACGCCGACATAGTTGAATTTCGCCGCTATGGTTTCGGCGATCCGGCGCGCTTCTGCCTCGGTCGCCTCCGTGATCGCCGCCGGCACGCGCGAAACTTTCAGAATATGATCGCGGTGCTGGTTCTCGGTGACGTCGAAGCATTCGACCGCACCGTCGTAGGCGCGGGCCGCGACCACGGAAATCTCCCGCTCGAACGGCATGTAAGCTTCGAGGATGCAAGGCTGGCCGCCGACCTCGCGCCACGCCGCCGCGGGGTCGGTGCCGTTCTTGATGGCCGCGTGGCCCTTGCCGTCATAGCCGAAACGCCGCGTCTTCAGGATGGCCGGCCGGCCGACCCGTTCGAGCGCCGCCGCCAGCGCCGCGGGCGCGTCGACTTCGACATAAGCAGCCGTGTCGATGCCGAGCCGAGCGACGAAGTTCTTCTCGACAAGACGATCCTGGGTCGTCGCCAGGATTTGCGGATCGGGCAGCACCGGCACGCGCGCGGCGAGAAACGTCGCCGTCTCCGCCGGCACGTTCTCGAACTCGTAGGTGACCACGTCGACGTCATTGGCGAAGCGGTCCAGTGCCTCGGTGTCGTTGTAATCGGCGGTGGTGACGCGATGCACGACGTCGAAGGCGGGCGAGTCGGGCTGCGGGGCCAGGACGTGACACTTGAAGCCGAGCCGCGCCGCGGCGAGCGCCAGCATGCGCCCAAGCTGGCCGCCGCCGAGAATGCCGATGGTGGCCTCGGGCTTGAGCGCTTGTCGCGGCGCCGCCGCTTGGCTCACGCGCCGTCCTTCGGCTGTTCGGCGACCGCCGAGGTCTGGCGCTGCCGCCAAGCTTCGAGCCGGTTGGCGAGTGTCGGATCGCTCAGCGCCAAGACGCTCGCCGCGAGCAGCGCCGCATTGATGGCGCCGGCCTGGCCGATGGCGAGCGTACCGACCGGCACGCCGGGCGGCATCTGCACGATGGAAAGAAGCGAATCCTGGCCCGACAGCGCCTTCGACTCCACCGGCACGCCGAACACCGGCAGGCTGGTCAGCGCCGCGGTCATGCCGGGCAGATGGGCGGCGCCGCCGGCGCCGGCGATGATCACCTTGAAGCCCGCGGCTTTGGCGCCCTTGGCAAAGGCGTAAAGCCGCTCCGGCGTACGATGCGCCGAGACGATGCGCGCGTCGTAGGGCACGCCGAGCGTGTCGAGCGTGTCGGCTGCGTGCTTCATGGTCTGCCAGTCGGACTGGCTGCCCATGATAATGGCTACGGATCTCGCTCCCAGCGGCGCCACAAAATTCCCCTGCGCGAAGGAAGCGCCGGATTATAGACTCACGCGTTAGAGGTGCAAGGCGGCTATGATTAACCAAGGCGGGGCGTTGCGGAGCGCGAAATCATGGAATTAAGCCAATTCCACTACCTGCCGATGACGCCCGGCTTCTTTTCCATCCTGGTCGCCATTTTCGCGGTGCTGTTCCTGCTGCTGCAATTGGGCGCGTTGCGCTATGCCTATTTGAGCCTCGGAGTGAGTTCCGGCACCGCCATGGGGCTCCTGGTCGGCTCGCTGATCGGCAGCTACTTCAACATCCCGGTCGCCGTACTTCCCGGAAAACAAGTGATGTCCGACCGGGTGGTCGATTTCTTCGGCATGCAATACGTCGTGCCGGTGGTGCAGAACTGGCCGGGCACCGTGATCGCAGTCAATGTCGGCGGCGCCGTCATTCCGACCGCGATGTCGATCTATCTGCTTGCCAAGCATGAGTTGTGGGGCAAGGGCCTGATCGCGACCGCCGTCGTGGCGCTCGTCATTCACTGGCTCGCCAATCCAGTGCCGGGCCTCGGCATCGCCGTGCCGGTGTTCATGCCTGCGGTCATCACCGCCATCGTCGCCATCGTGCTGTCGCGCCAGGAGGCGGCCGCGCTCGCCTATATCGCCGGCGGCCTCGGCACGTTGATCGGCGCCGACATCACCAATCTCGACAAGGTGCGCGGCCTCGGCGCGCCGGTCGCCTCGATCGGCGGCGCCGGCACCTTCGACGGCATTTTTCTCACCGGCATCCTCGCCGTGCTGCTGGCAAGTCTTTATGCTCGGCCGCGGGAAGCATGAGGCAGACAAGGTCCAAGAGGTCGACGACGATGGGCAAACAGGCGAGCGCGAAGCAACGGACCGCCGGCGATCCGCGCACCATCACCGACTATCACGCCCACATCTATTACGACCCGGCGACGACGCGGGCCAAGGCCGAGCGTTTCCGCGAGCGCGCCGGCGCAGCCTTCCCGCAGGCGCGGCTCGGCCGCTGGCATGACGAGCTGGTCGGGCCGCATCCGCAATCGATGTTCCAGATCGCGTTCCCGACCGCGATGCTGGCGGACTTCGTGCCGTGGCTGATGCTCAACCGCGACGGCCTCACCGTGCTGCTGCATCCGGAAACCGGCGACAACTACACCGACCACTCCGCGCATGCCGCCTGGTTCGGCGCCGTGCTGCCGCTGCGGCTGGAGGTATTCAAGAAGAAGTAAGGTCAGAGACCGCGTTCGCGCTTCAGCCGATCGATGGTGTCCTCGACCTCGGGCGGCAGCGAGTGCAGGCCCGCACGCCCAGCCGCGGAAAGATAAGGACGCAGCTTCGAGCCGACGAGAAACGACGGCTCGCGGCCGACCGGAATGATACGGTCGAAGATCACCACGACCAGCACGGCGATCAGAAAGATGCGCACGGCGCCGAGGGCTGCGCCGGCGACGCGATCGAACAGGCCGACATCGGTGCCGGCGAGCTCGCCCACGATCAGGCGCAGCAACGCGCTGATCACAATGCCGAGCGCGACAAAGACGAGGACCACGACGACCCAGGCATTGGCGGGCGCCGCGCCGGCCCGCCCCAACGCCAAGGGGATGACGTACGGCGCCAATGCGACCGCGAGCGGCGCCGCGATCAGATAGCCGAGGATCGTCGCCAGGCTGCGCAGCAACCCGGCGCTGAAGCCCATGACGATGGCCAGCAAGACGAATGCGGCGATGACGGCATCGAACGTGTTCATGGGTCAGGTATCAGTGATCAGTAATCGGTAATCAGTTATAAGAAGCCGGCCCAACGGGAAAGATTTTCCTGATTACTGATTACTGATTCCCGTCAACGCGGCTGGCCGTCGTCGAACTTGCGCTCGAAAATCTCGCCGATGGTCGAATAGAAGAAGCCGTTGAGGCGGCCGATCGGATCGAGCTTGCGCATGTCGATGTAATTGCCGGTCATGCAGGCCGGATCAACGTGCATCATCACCACCTCGCCGATCACCAGCGGATGCTTGTACCGCCCAAGCTCGAGCACGCGCTCGAGCTTGCATTCGAAGTGGATCGGCACCTCTTTGACGCGCGGCGCCTTGACCTTGACGCTCGCGATCGGGGTCAGCCCGGTCTCGGAAAATTCCGAGTCCTCGGCCGGAAAGGCATTGGCGGAATCCACCATCTCCCGCCAGACCGGTTGCGTCACCACGTTGAAGCAGAATTCACCGGTGTCGCGGATGTTCTTGAGCGTGTGTTTCTCGCTGCCGTCGGGATTGCGCGCAATGGTCAGCGAGATCATCGGCGGCACGACGCAGACCACGGTGAAGAACGAGAATGGCGCCAAGTTGGTGACGCCGCTCTTGCTCACCGTCGAGGCCCAGCCGATCGGCCGCGGCACGACCGAGCCGACCAGCAGGCGATAGATTTGCCGCCGCTCAGCGGTGGCGGGATCGAATTGGAGGTAGTCGCACATGGACCTGACCCGTGTGAATCCCAACAATATTGCGCGCTTGAGAAAGCGGCCTTGATCGCTTGGACAGCGTTTCTGTTCGTGCTGATGGTTTTGTCAAGGGTCGCAGACCGCCGGAGGCGGCGGCGCTACGCGCCGCCCTTGACAAAATCATCAGCACGAACAACCGACAACCAAGCGATCAAGGCCGCCAACCGACCAGCCGTTCCTATCCAACACGCAACGCGGTTACCTTACCCGCACCGGAATGATCTCGACGGCAAGCTGCATTTCGTCGCCGAGACCGTAATAGTAATAGGCCGGCTGCGAGACGAGGCGCAGGAACAGGAACAGGCGCAGCCGCAGGCGTCCGAGCAGCGTCATGTGTCGCGCCGGCAGCAGATTCTCGTGCGACGCGTGCACGATCCATTGCCGCCGGTCGGTTGGCAGATCGATCTCGTGGTGCCGCGCCATCTCCTCGAGCAGCCGCTCGACGTTCGGCTCCTCCATGAAGCCAAAGCTCAATTCGACGCCGATGATGCTGCCGAGCGCGCGGTCGCGGTCGAACACGGTGACCCGATAGCGGCTGCCGTGGATGTAAGGCGTCTTGTGGTGCGTGACTTCGACCAGGATCAGGTTGCGCGGCAGGATGCCGTGGCGCTCCCACAGCATCTGCATCAGTTCCGGCGCCCGGTCGCTCGGCTGCCGCAGCGGTTTCGGCGACATGACCAGCGCGTTGCGTTCCATGAAAATCTTGCAGGCGCGGTGCAGATCGACCAGCTCCGCCATGGTCATGGTCTCTTTCGCCGCATAGGCGGCAAACGTCGCCTTGCGGCCCCAGCGCCAGGTCGTCATCACCACGAAGACGGCTACGCCGATGGACAACGGCACGTAGCCGCCCTCGGCGAATTTGAGCGAGCTTGCGGTCAGGAAGGCGCCATTGACCGCGAGCAGCAATCCCCAAACGAGGCCGGTTTGCAGCGTGTTCCATTTCCAAATGTCGCGGGCGACCGGGATCATCGCGAACGAGATGATGACCATGACGCCCGACACGGCGAGGCCATAGGCCGCCGCCAGCGCCGCGCTGGTGCCGAAGGTCAGCACCAGAACGATGGAGCCCGTGAACAGCGCCCAGTTCATGAACGGCACATAGATCTGGCCAGCGTGGTGCTCGTGGGTGTGCCGCAGGACGAGGCGCGGAAACAACCCCAGCCGTATCGCCTGCGACACCAGCGAGAACGCGCCGGAGATCAGCGCCTGCGAAGCGACGACGGTCGCCGCCGTCGCGAGCACGATCATCGGCAACAGCAGGGCCTGAGGCACCAGGCTGTAGAACAGCTTGCCACCCACGACCGGCGCGCCGCTCAACACATACGCGCCCTGGCCGAGATAGTTGAACAGCAGCGCGGGAAACACCACGGTGAACCAGCTTGCCCGGATCGGCCGCGCGCCGAAATGGCCGAGATCGGCATACATCGCCTCGGCGCCGGTGACGACCAGCACCAGCGCGCTGAGAATAAGCAAAGCATCGAACCAGCCGGACTGCTGCAGGTAGGAAAGCCCGAGCAGTGGATTGAAGGCGGCAAGGATTTCCGGATGCTGGGCGATCTGCGCCGCGCCCAGCACGGCAATGGTGACGAACCAGACGGTCAGAATGAGACCGCACGCGAAGCCGATGCCGGACGTGCCGCGGGACTGAATGGCAAACAGCCCGGTCAAGAGCACGATCGTGATGGGGACGACGACGGCGTGACCAAGCTGTGGCGCCGCCACCTGCAAGCCCTCGACGGCCGACAACACGCTGATCGCCGGCGTGATGATGCCGTCGCCGAACAGCAATCCTGCACCCAGCATCAATAGCCATAACAAAAATGTCGGAGCGCGCCTAGTGCGTTCCGCGAGCAGGCCGTAGAGCGCGAACACGCCGCCCTCGCCGTCGTTCTGCGCACGCAACACCAGGACCGCGTATTTGACTGCGACGATGACGGTGATGGCCCAGATCACGAGCGACACGCCGCCGAGCACGTCGGCGGGCGCCCGCGCCGCCTCGGCGCGGCCAAAGAACAGCTGATCGAGCGCATAGAGCGGCGAGGTGCCGATAGCGCCAAAGACGATGCCGAGCGCGCCGACGCTCATCGCGGCAAAACTGCCGCGCGGCGCGTGGCCCGCGGCGGCCGCGGCCGGCGCGCTATGTCGTTCGGTCGGTGCAACCGGCGCGTCGCGGTGCCGACCTATGGGCTTCAGGCTTGGGCGCTTCAACTTGGGCGCTTCATGCATCATGCGAGACCCGATCCTCGTCCCGCCGCCACGCGGAGTAGCGCGGCGCGACGATTGCGGCAAGTTTCACGGCGTCGTGCTAGGCTTGTGGCTTGCCGTTTTCGGCACGCGTTAGGGAGATGTCACCATGACCGGGAAGACGATCACGATCGCGTTCGCGCTCTTTGCCGGCGCGATCTCGACGGCGCTGGCGCAAAGCCAGCGCAATTTCGGCCCGAATGGCCCATCCAGTTACGGCTGCTACGGCCAGGCCTATACCGGCACCGCCGCGTCCAGTTGCCCGGGTACCGGGCCGGGACCCTCGTCGCTGTATCAGCCCTACTCGCAATATCCCGGGCAGTATCAGCAATATCCGCAGTCGCAGTATCCGCAGCGGCCGCAATGGCAATGGCAGCGGCTGTATTGAATGGAACTACGTTTGTGTCTCTTTGTGCAGCGCAAAATTTTGTGAACGAACGAAGCTGAAAGGCTCGGAGTTGTCGCTCCGTAACAACGACGGAGCTTCAGTATGATCGCGAAGAAAATCGGCGTGGCGCTGGCGCTGCTTCTCATGACAAGTTCGGCCGGCTTCGCGCGGCCGCTGCAGCATCAGCGGACCCATTACGACTATGCACCGGGCTACTACGATTATGCGCCCAGCTATGGCGGCGGCCCGGCTTACAACGGCGGCGGCCCCGATCTGAGCATCGACTCGCAGCGCTAAGCTTGCCGCGCCCAAGACATCGGCATTGGCATCAGGGAACCCGGCCCCCGCGGCTGGGTTCTTTTTACACAATGCCGGCGGCTATTGCGGCTGCGGCCTTCCAGGGAGATTGCACCATGACCGCAACAAAAGTCATCGTGGCGTTGGCGCTGCTTGTCGGCGCGACGTCGATCGCCTCGGCGCAGGCGCAGCGCAATTTCGGCCCGAACGGCCCCTCCAGGTCTGATTGTTATGGCGAGCCCTACAGCGGTGCCGTGGCCTCGCACTGCCCCGGCGAACGCGGCGGCTATTGGCGCTATCGCCATCACCACCGCTATTACTGAGGCGAAGGCAGCGGCCGCTCCGGCTTTCGCGGCGTCCATTTGACATTTCGCCGTTCTGCCTGACCATGGCGGCATGGCGTCAGCTTCTTCTTCTCAAGCGAAACGGCATCACGTCGCCGTCATCGGTCTCGGCAGTATCGGCGGCGTGGCCGCGGGCTGTCTCGCCGTCGCCGGCCGTCATGACGTCTTGGCCTGCGTGCGACAGCCGATCGCGCAGCTCACCCTCGATGCGCCCGGCGGCACCAGCGAGGTGGCGCTGCGCGCGCTGACCGATCCGGCGCAGGTCGAGGCGCCGGCCGACTGGGTTCTGCTTTGCACCAAGACGTTCCAGACCGAGGCCACGGCGCCATGGTTGAAGCGGCTGTGCGCACCGTCAAGCCGGGTCGCGGTGCTGCAGAACGGCATCGATCATGTCGCGCGCGTCGCGCCGCTTGCCCAAGGCGCGACCGTGCTGCCGGTCATCGTCTATTACAACGGCGAGCGGCTCGCCGCCGACCGGGTGCGGCTGCGCCAGGGCGCCAATGCGGATTTCGTGGTGCCGAACGACGACGCGGGCCGCGGCTTCGCGCAGCTGATCGACGGTACGCCGCTGCGCGTGCAATTGGGCGACGATTTCATCACCCTCGCCTGGCGCAAGCTTCTGCTCAACGCCGTCGCCAGCCCGATGACGGCGCTGACCCTGCAGCGCCAAGCGGTGCTGCGCCGGCCCGACATCAAGGCGCTGTGCATGGAGGTGCTCGCTGAAGCGGTCGCGGTTGGCCGCGCCGAGGGCGCCAAGCTGGCCGACGACGAAGCGGCACGCACGCTCGACACGCTCTATACGTTTTCCGGCGAGCTCGGCACCTCGATGTATTTCGATCGGCTGGCCGGCGGGAAGCTCGAGATCGAGGCGCTCAACGGCGCCATCGTCGCCGCCGGCGAACGGCACGGCATCAGGACGCCGCTCAACCGCGCGCTGCTCGCGCTTCTGCGCGCCGTGAGCGACGCGGCGGGGAAGTAGAAAAGGACGCACCGCCTTGAGCGTTACGGGCTTGAAGTGATTTTTGCACCGGTTGCCAGCCGCTGCCGCAGATCATCATCGAACGGGATCGTGAAATGCTTTTGCGGATGAACCAAAAATGCCGTATCCGGCGGCGCGAGCTTGGCCAGGACTTGTTCGATGAAACGCCAGGCGCCCTCTTCGCTCGCAATCGGGCCGATGAGGTCGACTGAAAGCCAGCAGTGTTGTGCCTTCACCTTGCGGAGGAGATCGCCGTCTTTGATGAATTCGGCAAAGTCGGAGAATTCCGTGTAAGGGCCCGGCACGCTGATCAACAGAAACATCCCCGAGGCGCCGGGAATGGTTGATTTGATGAGAAATTGTCCCGGCGTCGGTCCGTCGATGACAAAGCCCCTCTCGCCCGGAGGCAGAAACTTTCCGGGATAAACCTCGTCCAACTTCTTGCGCAGCAGAGCAACGTCCAGGTCGACATAGCTGTTCGAGAGCACCACCCAGCTGATCATCTCCCGCCTCGCCCGTGACGGCGCACCTGCATCGTTTGATTTCTGCGCCATCCCCGGAAGCGCTTGCGCCTTGGCCGCGGTTACCCCCAACCAAACAGAAGCAATCACGAGGCTCGAATTAAGGAGGCGCCGACCCAATCGTGTGAGCGCCACTGTCATCCTAGTCATCACTCAACTCGACACTTTGACGAGGCATCGTAAGTATGTTCTTGTTTTGTTCTAGAAGTCAAGCGGCCCCATATATCCCATTGGAGCATGTAAAACTGTTAGTATATGTTGCGCCCGGACCCCTACTAGCCTTATGGGGTTACGGGAGAAATCCGCATGGCTAACCCGCACGTCGCATTTCCTAAATCGGCCCCCGGCGCTGGGGCGCTTGGTGTGGGCGGCCCAGGCTTGATGTATTACCTGAAGGAAAATGGGTACCACGTGCCGCCTTTGGTGGTGACGGTCGTTGGCGTTGCAAGCGCCATTTTGCTCATAATTGCCGCCATTCAATTTGCCCGGTGGGTTTGGTATTCGGGCAAGGAGCACCTCGCCGATCCAAACTCGCTTCTATCTCAATTGGCGGCGCAAACGAGGCGTAGATTGATCCCGCTCATGCTGGGAACGATGGCAATAGCCGGGGCACTTTTAATTGGTGCCGCGATATTGGGCGCTATCGCATATTCAAATTCATCGCCGCCGAATCAACCAAGCGATGTTGCGCAGACTCCTGCTCCTCAAGCCGCGCCAGCACCGCCGCCGTTAAATCCATCGGATGCTGCGAAAGTGAACAAGGCCCTTTCTAGCCTACTGGCAGTAATGAAACCAAAAATGCTGCAAGACATTAGTAAATTTCATTCTGCCGCACAGAGTCTTGGAGACGGCATGATCTTAAGTCTCAGCGCTGCGCCGGAACAACTTCAAGACGCGTCTACCGCTATAGCGGGCGACGAAAAGGAAATTACCAGTGTAATTGACGGGATGAATGATGCCTACGTGATTGATTATCTGCAAAAAATAGTAACGCCGAGCGGATACAAATTTGTTGGTTCTAATGACGCCTTCGAAATTCAAATCAGGGACTACATCGCTGTCGTGAATTCATTAGCTCGGGCCGCACAGAATATGCCGGATGGATTGGAAAAAAGAGGTTTAACAACCGCGTTGCGTTACCCGTCAGAGCGAATAGAAAAAGCGATGACGCAATATACGCAATGGACGCGCGACACCATTGCTGCCATCGAGACAGAACAGCGCAAACTGAGAAAATAGATGAGCAAATCCCAAACCTCTCAGCGCTTTGATCGCCTCTTGCACGCTATGGCTACCCGACCCGAACCTTCGGAAAGGCCTGCAAGAGACAGTCAAACATTAACTCGGGGTACTGGCGCAGGTTATGGCGATACTCGAACTCGCGAAGGTAAGTCTGCAAGTGCTTCTCGGAAACCCAAACGTAAGTCCCCTTGATGCCACGCTTCACGTTCGACCAAAAACCTTCAATCGAATTCGTATGCACATCGCCGCGCACATACTCTTTCGCCGAATGATTGACCGACTCATGCTCGTAGCCGAAGCGCGGTGTCAGCGCGTCATAGCCCGGCCAGTCATCGGTGTAGACCTTCGATCCGGGCTTCACGAATTTCACGATTGGCGGCAGCAGGTCTTGATGGCCGCGCGCCTTGATCGGCCGCGTCAGAACGTCACCGTTGCGCTCGACAATGCCCAGCACGCTCATTTTGTCATGGCCGCCGGAGACGTGGCTTTTTCCGCCGATGTACGTTTCGTCGATTTCCACCGTCTTGCCGGGGCCGCCGAGTGGGTAGTCACCGTCAACGTAGCCCATGTATTTGCGAATCAGATTGCACATGCGCCACGCCGTTTTGTACGTGACGCCGAGCTGGCGCTGCACTTCCTTGGCCGCGACGCCGTTCCGCGACGCGCAGAACAGGAACATGACGCAGAACCAGTCCCGCAGCGGCGTCCGGGTGCTTTCAAATGGCGTCCCGGCCGTGGGGTAGACCTGATAGCCGCAGTGCTCGCACTCGTACGAGCGGCGCTTTTTGACCCGGTAATAGGTCGCCTGTTTCGAGCACTTGAAGCAGGTCAGCCGCTCACCGAACCGCACCCGCATAAGGTGCTCAAGGCAGGCATTTTCATCCGGGAACCGCTTGTTGAAAGCCCTGATATTCGGGCCTTTTCGGGTGGCCATGGAACTCTCCTACCCCCGACGGTGGGGCAATATATGTACTGTAGCAGGCTTCCGGTTACATGTCTATAGGGGATATATGCGCAAGCAGCTTTCTAGCTGCTGAATAACGGTGTCCAATGCGTCCTCTCCTGATCATGTTGGCGCTTGCCACGTCATGGCCGGCCGTCGCCCAGGACACAGCAACGTATCGGGCGTTGCTGGCGCGCTATCGCTGCCCCATCGTCGATCGGCTGGACCGAATTTACGCGGTCGGCGACCCGGCGGTTCACCAGGACGCATTTTTGATCGTCGACATGCCGCCGGGTCCGGAGACCTATGTGCAATGTATTTTCTATCGGGCCGATAAGATCATGTGCGAGGCCGCATCCGGCTTTTACATCAGTCCACCGGGTCAACCGCGAACCGCCCATTTGCCGCCGAACGCGATTGCGGCCCTGGCGGCGCTCGGATTTTCCACCGACGATTCGCAAGGCAATTTTCGCGTCGACCTCGATGTCGCGGCTCCTCCGGACTTCAACGGGATTGCAGACTTTATCCTCAAAGCGCTGCACGATGCTTATGGCGCCCGTGCCGAGACGAAATTGGATCTTCATGCACCTTACGCTCCGCGCGGCACATCGAAATGCGTGCCAGTGAGCTAGTGCGCCGCTTACATTGAGCGTTCCGGAAAAACTCGGGGATTATGCCACGCCCGCGTCGAAAATCGCGCTGCCCGGCTAGCCTGCGCCTGCTATAGTGCCGCCATGAATCGCCGTACCACCTACGATCCGCGCGCCGCCGCCGAAAAGGCCTTCAAGGCGGTGACCACGCCGAAGCCCGCCGAACTGCCGCCGAAGCCGACGACGCCGCCCGGCGTGAAGGAATCGGTCACGCTGCGCATCGACCGCGACGTGCTCGACTTCTTCCAGGAAGGCGGCCCGGGCTGGCAGGACCGCATCAACGCCGCGTTGCGCAAGGCGGCGGGCAAGGCCTAAGCGCTCTCCTTCGCTCCCGCCCGCATCGCCATCGCGTGGATCGTGCGGCAATGGCCCACCAGATTGCCGTGCGCCGTGACGAATTGCTTGAGCGGCGTGTCGATGTCGAAGAAATAGATGTTGGCGATGAAGCCGTAGATGCCGCAATCGATGCCGGTCGGCTTCGCCCCGTGCACATAGCCGCCGTCGGGGATGAGCCGCGCCAGCACGCTTAAGTCCGCGAGCCCGCGCGCATAGGCAGCGTCGGGCGCGTAACGGCCGATGCCCTGATAGTGATAGCGCTGGAAATTGAACTCGCGCGCCTTGAGGAGGCCTTCATCGGTCAGATGCGGATGCTCGCGCTTGAGCGCGTCGCGAAATAGCGGCCAGTAGGCGTCGTCCTTCCAGCGCGAATACGACATCACCCAATAGAGATCGTCGAGGGTGCGCGTCACCATCAGGTTCGTGTCGCGCTGCACCGCCGTCAGGCCGGCGTCGAGCGCCGGGCGATATTTCTCGGTGACGTAGGCGATGATGCTCTCGCTGTCGCCGACCGTATCGCCGTCGTCGGTAATGTAAGGCAATTGCGCGCGCGGCGCCTTCGAGGCGTCGAATATATGCTCGTGGACGAACGGCACACCGGCGAGCCGCAGAAAGGCGAACACCTTCAGGCCGTAGCCGTTGTTGTCGGCGACGCCGAACAGCTCGGGATAGGAGTAAAGCGTGAGCATGACAGCGCCGCCGGCTCAAATCGCCCGATAGCCGCCGTCGGCCATGACGATGGAGCCGGTGACGTAGGCCGAGAGATCGGAGGCGAGGAAGATCGCCGGGCCGACGATGTCCTCGGGCTTGCCGGTGCGGCCGAGCGGGGTGTGATCGAGGAAGATCTTCACCAACTCCGGATTGGTGGCGCGCACCCGCTCATTCAGCGGCGTCTCGATGAAGCCGGGGCCGATGGCGTTGACGCGGACGCCGTCCTTGCCGAGCTCGGCGGCGAGCGCGCGGGTGAAGCCGAGCACGCCATGCTTCGAGGTGGTGTAGGCCGGCGAGTTCGGCGTGCGCACATGCATGAACGATTGGATCGAGGCGATGTTGACGATGCGGCCCTTGGCTTCGCGCAAAGGCCCGAGGAACGCATGGGTGACGTTGAACACGCCGTTGAGATTGATCGCCATGATCTCTTGCCAATCCTTGATCACGGCGTCGGGGTCGGCGGTGAACGCATTGCGGCGGTTGATGCCGGCATTGTTGACCAGGATCGACACCCGGCCGACCTTTTCGGCGACCTTGGCCGCAACGTCGCGACAGGCCTGACGATCGGTCACGTCGAGGGTGAAGGCCTGGCCTTTGCCGCCGGCGGCGCCGATGTCGGCCGCGGTCTTGGCCGCCGCCTCGCCGTTGATGTCGAGCGCCACGACATTGGCGCCCTCCCGGGCAAAGCCGAGCGCGATGCCGCGGCCGATGCCGGAGCCCGAGCCCGTGACGACCGCGATGTGATTGTGCAGAAGCCCGGCCATGTATTGCTCCCGTATGAATGAGGCGGCGCTTCAAGCCTAGCAGGTCGCCTCGGGGGCGAGCAGGGCGATGCCAGGCCCCGTGCCCGCACAACTTCTCGTTTCGCCGCGCGTGACTCTTTGTTCCTGTTATGTTCTTTTAGCCTTCACCTCGCTTGGGAGAGGGAGAAACAGCCATGCGTAGCTTCTTTTTGGCTCTGGGACTGGTCGCGGTGGCGCTGCCGGCGCGGGCGGAAACGATTCAACCGGCCGACGCCAAGGCCCATGTGGGCAAGACCGTGACGATCCAGGCCGCCGTCACCGAGGTCAAAACCGGCCGCGGCGGCGTGACCTTTCTCGACATGGGTGGCAGCTTCCCCGACAACGCGTTCGCCGCCGTGATCTTCGCCAGCGACCTCGCCAAATTTCCCGGCGCCAAGGCGCTCAAGGGCAAGACGGTTGCGATCAGCGGCGAGGTGGTGCTCTACCAGGACCGGCCGGAGATCATTCTCAAGACCGCGGATCAACTGAAGGCGAATTAGGCGGCGCGGGCGGCCGACTTTGCCTCGTCATTGCAAGACTTGATCCAGCAATCCATGGGGCCGTTCAGCTACCCGATGGAGCGCCCCACAGGGCAACGAGGCGGCTGTCTTGCGCTAGGAAAGCATCGCAAATCGCGAAAACCATATTGGCTAACGGATCGCTGATGACGTCGCTGCGCTTGAGGCAATGGTCGGCGAGCGCACCGACGTATTTGCGGTCCGAGTCACGAATCATCATGCTCGGCCCATCGTCCAGGACACGATATTCGAGGCGCACAGCATAGCGATCGGCTGAGGTCGTCCCTTCACCCCACTTGCCGAGAATGACATCGAAGTTTGCCCCGTGATCGAATACGTGGCCCACAGTCCAGTGCACGAAATATGTGGCGAAGACATAGCCGTCGCAGCGCACCAATCCCCACACTTTGCGACTCATGCGGCTGCAACATTCGCAGCGCCCGGTATCGTCAGCCCCCACCTGCTCTACTGAGAGGTTCACGCGCTACTATTTCTTCGCGAGCGCGTCGCGCTGCTTGGTCAGCCGGTCGAGCTCTTCCTGCTGGAGCGCAATGCGGTCGGCGTTGCGGTCCTCGTCCTCGGCGCCCGACTGCGCGGCGGCCTGCTCGATCAACTGCCGGATATTGTCGCGTACGATGGCGATGCGCCGGTCGAGCTCGGAGAGCGATGGACTGCCGTTGTTCATGCTGCTTTCCTAAATGTCCCACACTTGCCAACGTAAGCCTAGCCTGAATTGCGTAGCGGCGAAATCCGGGAAAATACTTAGTCCGCGAACCGTCAAATTCCCAGACGGCGGGCCCTTGGCGCAGGATTTCGCGCCCGGCTCTCACGCCCGCTCGATACGGGCGGCGTAGCAGCCGGGCGCGGCGAAGTGCACGTGCAGATAGGACGTGCGCGGGTCGGCGAATTGCCGCTCAATGGCATCTTCGAGCTTGATGCCGTCGGTCAATTCCCAGCCGGTCATCATCCCGCCGGCGTCGAAGCCGCGGACCGCGAGCGTGCGCTTGCGCAATTGCTCCGGCACCGCGTCGACGGCGTCGAATGTCTGCTCGTCCTTGCGTACGTAGATCGCAAAGCGCATGCGATACGGCGACGCCACCGCATGGTGCTCGTAATTGATCAGAAGCAATTCGTCGCCCGCCGCTGCGTCGGTCAGACTGATGCGGCAGGGATAGCCGGCCTTGTCGGCAATCCGCCGCACCGCGCCGTGCTTCTCGAGTGCCCAGTCCGGCATGGCAAACAGCGGTGCGAACGGCTCGGCCGGCAGGCCCTTGATGCGGAAGTGCTGCATGGATGTCCTCCTGCTTGCTTCGGCAACAGATGGGGCAAGGGCACCGAAAAAAACACCCGATTTCTGATCTGCGAATTCATTTCGTCATTGCCGGATTTGATCGGGCAAACCATGATGAGATTGCAACGGCGCAATCGAGGGAGCATCACGCGTGGGAAAAGGGCACAAGGATAAGGTCGCGGTCATCACCGGAGGCGCGAACGGCATCGGCCGGGCCTTCGCCAAGCGCCTGGCGGAAGACGGCGTGCATGTCGCCGTCGCCGACATGGCCGACGGCAGCCAGACCGTGAAGCTCATCGAAGCCGCCGGCCGCAACGCGCTCGCGGTCGTCTGCGACGTGTCCAAGGAGGACTCCGTCGCGGCCATGGCGAAGCAGGTGGAGCAAAAATTCGGCCGGGTCGACATCGTGGTGAACTGCGCCGGAATTTTCCCGCAGCAGGATTTTTCCACCATGAGCTACGCCGATTGGCGAAAAGTCCTCGCCATCAATCTCGACGGCACGTTCCTGGTGACCGCCGCCTTCGTGCCCGGCATGCGGACGCGCAAATGGGGCCGCATCGTCAGCATGGCGTCGAGCACGTTCGGCTCGGTGACCACCGGCTTCGCGCACTATGTTGCGTCGAAGGGCGGCGTCATCGGCTTCACCCGGGCGCTCGCCGGCGACCTCGCCCCAGACGGCATCACGGTCAACGCCATCGCGCCGGGTTTGACGCGTTCGCCCGGAACAATCGCGCGCACCCCGCGCCCGGGCTTCGCCAATATGGACGAAGAATTCAACGCCGTCGCCACGCTGCAGGCGATCAAGCGCCCCGAAGTGCCGGACGATCTCGTCGGCGCGCTGTCGTTCCTCACCAGCGACGACGCCGCCTTCATGACCGGCCAGACGCTGAATGTGGATGGCGGGCGGGTGCGGTCGTAGTGCACCGTAGGATGGGTTGAGCGAAGCGAAACCCATCAGCGGTGGAGCAGGCAAGGCGATGGGTTTCGCAAGGGCTCAACCCATCCTACGCGCTGGTGCGCAAGCCGCGACCGGGCTTCGCTACCATGGACCACGAATTCAACGCCGTCGCCACGCTGCAGGCGATCAAGCGCCCCGAAGTGCCGGAAGACCTGGTCGGCGCCGTGTCATTCCTCACCAGCGACGACGCCGCGTTCATGACCGGGCAGACGCTGAATGTGGATGGGGGACGGGTGCGGTCTTAGCTCGTGGGCAAAGCGAAAAATCGAACGGCCGTTTGAGTTCCATCCAAATTTCGCCCGATATTGGCGCTTGTATGCGCGCGCAATGGGCGATTTGGGCGGTATTTGACGATGATGGCGGCGGGCAAAGCGTTCTACCTGCGGCGGTTCGCGAAGAAGTTTGTCGAGATCGTGGCGGCAGGCATCGGCACAGCGGTGAGCGGTTACCTCGTCGCGTACGTGACCGGGCATTTTTCTTTTTTCACGCCGGCAGCCGTCGCGCCCACGCCCCCGCAGACCGTCAGTGCATCCGCTTCGACGCCGCCCAAAATATCGATCGAAGCCACCGTTCGCGCTGCGCTGGCGAACCACAAGGTGAGCGAGGCAACGCCGCCTGCCGCAACGCCGCCGACGACGACGACCGCGGCCGTTTTGCCTGCCACGGTCTCAGCATCGACAATCGCGGTCGCCCCGCCGCTCGCTCCGGCCGAAATCAAAACGCTGCCAGTGACCGCCGCCGCCGATCCGCCGCACCCGGCCGAGCCTGATACATGGCCGCATGAGGCGGCTTTAACGACGGGCAGAATCGGCGGGTTGCCGCCTCAACCGCCGCCTCCCGACGGCAACGTGCTCACCCTGCTCAAGCACGTTTTCTGAGATCATCATCATCGCGGACTTGTGCCGACGTCGCGGCCGACGCATCACCGTCAACGCCATCGCGTCGGGGCTGACGCGCTCGCCCGGCACGCTGGTGCGCAAGCCGCGCCCGGGCTTCGCCACCATGGACGAAGAATTCAACGCTGTCGCCACGCTGCAGGCGATCAAGCGCCCCGAGTTGCCGGACGATCTCGTCGGCGCGCTGTCGTTCCTCACCAGCGACGACGCCGCCTTCATGACCGGGCAGACGTTGAATGTGGATGGCGGACGGGTGCGGTCTTAGGACGCCAAAAGCGGACAATGGCGAGGCCTTGCAACCGCCCGAAGCCGCCCTAAATTACATCGCGGAGAGTTGGCCGAGTGGCTTAAGGCGGCGCTCTGATAAGGCGCTAAACCCGTAAGGGTTTCGGGAGTTCGAATCTCCCACTCTATACAGAAGGCCCGCTCCGCATGGCGTCGAGCGGGCCTTTTTGCATGCCGGGAATTGCTGACGCTATGACCTTTTATGACGAATATACGCCGTTTCGCGATTACGTGCGGCGCCTCCATCTTGTCTCCAGTCTCATCGATGTCTGGTCCTATTCGCGCCACATTATCGAGGGGCACCCACTACAACCTGGATATGCAGTTGGTCTGGACCCGCAAAAAATGGGGCCACTGAAGGAGTGTGTGCATCCCTGGGAGCTGGATATTTTAGCTAGGGAGATCATCCTTAATGCAGGCAACGACCGTACCTACAATCTTCGTTGGTGGCAGGATTTGGCCAACGCCGTAAATTTTGTACGACATCTGGACGAAGTCGCATTTCTCTTAAGTAAGTCGCCGGAGAGAGACGTTTTATTTGAACTCCATCGAATCGCTCACCGGCAGTTTCCGTGGCAAATGGGCATGGGCGGCGCAAACCCAATGATACGTGCTTTCAAAGTATTTGGTGAGGCGGCCGTAGGAGCGATTGTTGAGCGTGAATTGGGCTAAATATTTCACGCGTAATGGGTGGAAAAATGGCGGGCGACAAAAGAGTATGGTCGCTTTCACCATTCATTATGAACGAGTTCAAGGACACGATACGAGAAGTGGAGCTACACCTTTTCGCCGACGATTGGAAAAAACTGATGCCTGAAATGCCGGACGGCACGACCTTTGAAAGCATTCGCGACAAGCATCCGAGCTAGCCTAGCACCTAGGGCGGATTGGCGAAGCGTAATCCTGCACTCAGCGCGGCCGATACGGCGAGTTACGCCTCGGCTAACCCGCCATACGCTCACAACGCCTTATTGCTCTCCTTCGCCGCCTCGGCCTTATCGACATAAACCTCCGCGCCCATGTCGATGAACTTCTTCGACATGTCGGCCATGCCCTTCTTTGCGGCGTCGGGATAGAGCGCGGCTTTCTCGTTGTCGGTGAGGCCCGCGGCGTAATCGCGGACGTCGGCGGTGATCTTCATGGAGCAGAATTTCGGGCCGCACATGGAGCAGAAGTGCGCCACCTTGTGGGCTTCCTTGGGCAGCGTCTCGTCGTGGTATTTGAGCGCGGTGTCGGGGTCGAGCGAGAGGTTGAACTGATCGACCCAGCGGAACTCAAAGCGCGCCCGCGACAAGGCGTCGTCGCGCAGTTGCGCCGCCGGATGGCCCTTGGCGAGGTCCGCGGCATGGGCCGCGATCTTATAGGCGATGACGCCGTCCTTGACGTCGTTGCGGTCGGGCAGGCCCAAATGCTCCTTCGGCGTGACGTAGCAGAGCATGGCGGTGCCGAACCAGCCGATCATCGCCGCGCCGATGGCTGACGTGATGTGGTCGTAGGCCGGCGCGATGTCGGTGACCAGCGGGCCCAAGGTGTAGAACGGCGCCTCGCCGCATTCCTTGAGCTGCTTGTCGACGTTGATCTTGATCTTGTGCAGCGGCACGTGGCCGGGGCCTTCGATCATGACCTGGCAGCCCTTGTCCCAGGCGATCTTGGTGAGCTCGCCCAAGGTCTCGAGCTCGGCGAATTGCGCGCGGTCGTTGGCATCGCGGATCGAGCCCGGCCGCAGGCCGTCGCCCAACGAGAACGACACATCGTACTTGCGCATCAGATCGCAGATCTCGTCGAAGCGCTCGTAGAGGAAGCTCTCCTTGTGGTGCGCCAGGCACCACTTCGCCATGATCGAGCCGCCGCGTGAGACGATGCCGGTGACGCGGTTGGCGGTGAGATGGATGTAGCCGAGCCGCACGCCGGCGTGGATGGTGAAATAGTCGACGCCCTGCTCGCACTGCTCGATCAGCGTGTCTTTGTAGCACTCCCAGTCGAGCTTGACGGGATCGCCGTTCACTTTCTCCAGCGCCTGGTAGATCGGCACTGTTCCAATGGGGACAGGCGAGTTGCGGATGATCCATTCTCGGGTGTTGTGGATGTTGCGCCCGGTGGAGAGGTCCATCACCGTGTCGGCGCCCCAGCGGATCGCCCATACCATCTTGTCGACTTCCTCTTCGACCGAGGACGTCACGGCAGAGTTGCCGATATTGGCGTTGATCTTGGTGAGGAAGTTCCGCCCGATCGCCATCGGCTCGAGCTCGGCGTGGTTGATGTTGGACGGAATGATGGCGCGGCCGCGCGCCACTTCCGAGCGCACGAATTCCGGCGTCACGAACAACGGCACCGACGCGCCGAAGCTCTCGCCGTCGTCGGCGCGCTCTTGCGCGCATTCGAGCATCGTCTTGCGGCCGAGATTTTCGCGCTCGGCGACGTAGATCATTTCCTTGGTGATGACGCCCTGGCGCGCCCATTCGAGCTGGGTCACCGGATGGCCGGGAAGGCCGCGCAGCGGCTTCGGCAGGTTCGGGAAATTGCGCGCCAGGTGCTTGCCGGAGACATTGCCGTTGTCGACCGGCTGGATCGGCCGGCCGTCATATTCCTCGACGCCGCCGCGCTCCTTGACCCATGCGACGCGCGCGCGCTTGAGCCCCTTCTCCACGTCGATCGCCGCGTCGTTGTCGGTGTACGGCCCGGACGGATCGTAGACCCGCACCGGCTGCTCGCCGGAACCTTCCGACAGCGGAATTTCGCGGAGCGGCACGCGCAGATCCGGCGCCGCCTCCGGCACCGAGAAGATCTTCCGGGAACCTGCGACCGGCCCGGTCGTGACCTTCGGCGTGGCGAGATCGGTTTCGGACAGCGGCTTGTTCATCGAGCGCTCCATGAATTCGAGCGATCCGAGATGCAGTCCAGCGGCGGGTTGTGGATGAAGCTTCCGTCCCTTCGCCGGCATGACCCGGATCAGGTTCAAAGGGTTTTTCTCAGCCCGCTCCCGGGCACCCCTCGGAACACCTGTAATTTATGCCCTTGGGCCTGTGTGTCAACGCGGTGACGGGATGACTGGTTCGCACGCGCAACATGCCTTCTTCTCCCTCTCCCCGCGTGCGGGGAGAGGGCGGGGTGAGGGGGCCT